>ERZ827104.1364-NODE-1364-length-21869-cov-3.451912_pt1 | contig 21869 bp, 26 predicted proteins | sample MGYA00519781_ERZ827104 | MGnify/ENA primary metagenome ERZ827104 (study PRJEB31778, sample SAMEA3449257) | human gut metagenome | biome: human gut; feature: human-associated habitat; material: faeces | place: United Kingdom | collected 2010/2012 ...
GCTATCACGGCAACTGCAAGGAGTGTGTGGCGATTCACCGGGCGCATCAGGAGCACGTCCCCAACTGTATGCGGCCGATCCTCAACGCCAAAATAAAACTCCTCTCCGAGCTGACCGAGCACACCCTGGCCTACGAGATCGAGCCGCCCAAGGAGGTGCTGCGGCCGGAGTTTGCAAAGGAGCAGGAGAAACAGGACTAGCGCATCAGCAGGCGAATCCCGGAGTAGAGGATGAGCCCGGCAAAGACGAGCTTGAGCAGCTGCACCGGAATCTTCTTTAACAGGGCGGCCCCGGCCGCCGAGCCGAGCAGGGCGGGCACAAAGAAGGGCAGGCTCTGCGTAAGGGGCAGATTGCCGTTGAGCCAGTAGACAATGAGGCTGATCAGCGACAGCGGCAGGATGATGGCGATGCTGGTGGCGTGCGCCTGGCGGGGCTCCAGACCCTGTTTTTGCAGCAGCGCCACCGCCAGAATGCCGCCCCCCGAGCCGAAAAAGCCGCCCAGCAGCCCGATGCCAAGACCGAACCAGAAAAGCAAGGCGCATCCCCCTTCCGAATTTTGCCAGCTAAATGAAAAAAAGGCTCTGTTGGTGTTGTAACCAGCAGAGCCTTTTTTATGCAAAAATCTGTTTAATTGCGGCCGTATTTTTGATAGACCTGGTAGGAGTAGACGGTGGAAAAGACGGCGTCGAGCAGGATGAGGAGCAGCATCAGCACCGTGCTGTAGGCCGGCGGCAGCAGCAGCGCCCCCAGCACGATGAGCGCGCCGGTGACCATCAGGCTCAGCCCGCCCATCCGCTGGCAGCGGTTCCAGCAGGCGTCGTTTGCCATGCTCCACCTGGTGCGCAGGCCGAAGGCGCCGTTGCGCTTGACCTTGGGCATAATGTTGCCCATCGGAATCAGCATCAGCCCCATCAGCACATTGACGATGCGGATAAAGGCTTCGCCCGGCTCGGCAAAGCTGCCGCTGCTGAGGGCGGAAAAGAGCATCGCGCCGGTCAGCAGATTGAAGGCGGCCAGCACGCAGCACAGGGCGGCTGTGAGCGCCTGTGGGGAGTTGTTGGGATTTTTGCGCATCAGATGCGGGATGAGCAGATGGCGGGCCAGCAGGCCGGCAGCGAGGGTCAGCAACGGCAGCAGCAGCAGTTCCAGCGGGCTGCCCCAGCGGTCGATCTGGCCGGACAGGTTGTAGTGGGCGGGAATCTGCCGGGGCATCAGCGGCAGCAGCAGCGCGCTAGCGATCAGGGGAAGAAAGGTGAGAATCGAGCAAAGTCTGTTCAGCAGTTTCATGGCGTTCCTCCTGGGTGGACTGGAATTGTTTGATCCACAAGAGCAGCTCCTCGAAGAAGGAGGTGTTAAGCTCGTAGAAGATGAAATTTTTTTCCTTGCGCTCAAAGACAAGGCCCGCGGTTTTTAACTTTTGCAGGTGGTGTGAGGTGGCGGGCGGGCTCATGCCAAGCTGCTGGGCGATCTCGCCCGCGGGCAGCTCCCCCTCCCGCAGCAGCACCAGAATCTGCCGCCGCACCGGGTCGGAGAGCGCCTTCATTGTTTCCTGTAGGGCCATAGGGGTCCTCCTTTCAATCTATTTTAGTATTTGCTTAAATGCTTAAATAGAGTATAGCACAGGGCCGGCAGAAAAGCAAGGGGGCTTTCTCTTTTTGTTTTTTTCCTTCCCGGAGTTGCACGTTGGGATGCAACTTTTTGTTCGTTTCGGGGTATAGGTAGAGGGGGGACTGCGGTCCCCCTCGGGGGCTTTGCAGGGGCGGGGGCCCCTGCGGCCCACGATATGCGGGCGCTCCGCCCCGCGCCCCGGGTGACTTTCGTTTCACGACGAAAGTCACCAAAGGCGTGCCAGGGGCGCTGCCCCTGGACCCCGTTGGGGGGCCGACTGAAAAGTGTTCCACTTTTCAGTCCCATCCCCCCAGCGACGCTTTGCGTCGCTCCCCCCAGAAAAGGGAGGGTGCCACTAAGGGTAGAGGGATTTGCCACTTTGACACAGTGAAGCAATTGGCATTTTTTTCTCCTGAAGCTCCCATGGAGGAAACACCCACTGCTTTCAAACCGTGGCGCGGGAGGGGTGGCTTGATGGGAACGGGAGGGGTGGGAACGGAGGAAGTTCGGTTTCTGTAAAACCAATTCGGCCTTATTCTGGCAACAAATTATTCATAAATAGCCCATGAAACAGCAGCCAGTTCCCAGCTTGTTACCATGCCAGTTCCTATGCCTGTTGCCTAGTTTGTTCCCATTTTTACGAAACCGCAAGAATCAAACAAATGGCTTTGTTGTGCGGTTTTTTGAAGAAGGAACAAATCCTGATGGGAACAAATATCTATTATTTATAAAAGATATATATAGAAATGGATATATAGCAGAAAGAGATGTTTGTTCCCTTGTTCCCATTCCCTGTTCCCATCCCCCTCATCGGGGAACAGCTCCTGCCCCCTAATCGGCCCGCTCTGCCATGTACGGCCTGTACAGCCCACCGGGCTTACAGCAGTTTTTCCCTGAATAAAGGAAAGGGTATCGGCAGCCCGCTCTGCTGCGCCGCCCCCGAGGATGCCGCAGGCCCTGTACCCCCTCCACCAATACCGCTAGGGCAGAAGGCGGGGGAATCCAAGGGGGTCCTCCCCCTTGTGCCGGGGGTCCAGGGACCAGGAGGTCCCTGGTGAGTCTTTGGTGACTTTCTTCTCATAAGAAAGTCACCCGGGTGCAGGGCGGAGCGCCTGCATCAGGGGAGGCTGGGGCTCCCAGCCCCGCACAAACTCCCGGAGCCTACGCTCGCTTTATAAAAAGAGAATACCCGACGCTTGCCAGCAGATAGCCGGCCGCCGGCGGCACAAAGGCGCAGCTGGCAGGGCTGTGCCGGCCCTTCTCCTCCCCGCCGGGGCAGATGGCCTTGACCGGCTGCTCGATCGAGTAGACCACCGTCTGCCTCTGCACCCCGCGCTTTTTTAGCTCCCGGCGCATCACCCGCGCTAAGGGGCAGCCGCAGCCGGCGGTTTCGGAGATGTCGCCCCAGCGCAGCTGGGAGGGGTCCAGACGGTTGCCGGTGCCAAGGCAGGTGACCAGCGGGATGCCGCGCTGCTGGCACTGCTCGGCAAGGTAGAGCTTTGCTGTGACGGTGTCGATGGCGTCCAGAATCAGGTCGGGCTGCTCGTCAAAGAGAAAATCCGCATTTTCCGGCAGGAAAAACTGTTCGTGGCAGCTCAGCTCCACCTCCGGGTTGATCGAGAGCAGCCGCCTGCGGGCGGCAAGGCACTTGCTCTGCCCGACCATGTCGGCGGTGGCAAACAGCTGCCGGTTGAGGTTGGAGCGGTCCACCGTGTCGCTGTCGACCAGAATGATTCTGCCGACGCCCATCCGGCAGATCGCCTCCGCCGCCGCGCCGCCCACGCCGCCCAGCCCCAGGATGGCCACGGTGGCGCGCTGCAGCTTGTCCATCTTTTGGGCGCCGATCAGTGTCTCGGTGCGGATTAACCAGTCTCTGTTCATGGGGTTGACCTCCTGTGTAATAGATAGAAAAATTTATAAAAATTTTTTCCCCAAAGTTGCATCCTGACGTGCAACTTTGGGCGCAAAATGAGGTGTTGGTGGAAGGACTTTTGCCGCTGTGAAGGGGAGATTTTGCGCACAGGGCAACAAAAAGGGCGCTCCCCCAAAAAGAGCACCCTTGATTGTTTTATAAATACCCCACCGTGCCGTCGCCATGGCAAATTAAAACCCGTCGTATGGACAGGTGGGTTGCTGCCCAGCACCTTCACGCTCCCTTCGTCCGCAAAAGCGGGAGGTCTGCAATCCAGTGCCGGAGCGGGGCATCCCTTTTAAAAAGTGTTGGATTATAAAAACCATACATTCTCGAACACGGCAGGAGTACATGCAGTAGTTTTTCTTGAAAATAAAAATTTATTCTTCGTCCTCGTCCTCGGAGATGACGTCGTAGTCCTCCTCCAGACGCTCCATAAAGATGTCGGCGATTTCGTCCATCTCGTCCTCGTCGTCGATGGTTTCCAGAAATTCTTCGCCGTCAGCCTCCACCACCCGCAGAATGACCAGCTCGCCGCTGTCGGCCAGAGTCTGCTGCGGATCGTCATAGACGGGGGAGAGGGCAAGATAACGGGTGCCGGCGTTTTCAATCGAATCCAGAACCTCGAAGGTGTGCTCGACGCCGTCGTCGTCCTCGAGCGTCAGGATGTCGTTTCCATATTCACTGTCGATCATCGGGTACCATTTCCTTTCCTGCAACTTACGATATCTATTATAGCAATTTGACAGCCAAAGTCAATGACAATCTCAGATTTTATAATTTGTTCAATAAAAGATTTAAAATTTGTTGAAAAGAACTATTGAAAAACGCTAAAGAATAGGGTATAATAAAATCACAACAAAGGTAATATTAAATATAAAACAGAAAGGGTGATTCCTTATGAAAATGGAAATAGAACCAGTTACACTTCTTTCTGAGGAATCCAGAGCTTCCTCAGAGGAGACCCAGAGAAGATAATCAAAATCCATTCCAAAGCGATTGGAAAACCTGAAGACAGAGACTTCAAAAGAAATCTCAAAACAGGATAACCAAAATCGAAAACAATATTAGCAAAGCAAAAATGGAAAAAGATTATCAGGGTTTTATATTTAATAAGATTTCAGCGGATGTAGTTGCTGAAAGAAAAGGAAAAAACCTTTTAAAAAAATCATGAAAACTGAATATCGCAAAAGGGGAAAAAGCAACCCCACAAAAAAATGCAAATTTCAATTGATCCGATTTGTCGAGTCGGACAATCAAAATAAATAATATTACCTTTTCATTGTTAATATAGATTTTGGAAAAGAAACCTAATTAACATTGATACCAAATGAATTGATAAAGGTGAGACCGATGAAATAAGCAGATTTGCGGCAAGGTAATTTCCAAACAAAAGAAGCCAATGCTACAGCTGACAAGATAACATGAAAACGTGATTGAGCCATAAAGGTAATGTGATAAAAAATGAAAGCATTTCCACAAAAGCCATTAATCGAAGGTTATCTGAAAGAATATGAAGCAGACGAGGGAACTACCAATGTACTAAGAATCTGATTTTCAAGACGGAAGACAAGATCACCCGAAAAAGAACCCATCGTAAGATAATAAACAACCTGATATAAAAAAAGAGACCGCTCCAAAAGCGGTCTCTTTTTTTGAGGACAAAACAAGGCGTCTTTGCCTTCTTTTGGTAAAAGAGCTGGCAAAGAAAAAGCGAAGTTCACAGACTGTATGTAGAAACGTCAAAAAGAATATGCTATAAAAAGAACTGTCCGATCCTACGACCGGACAGTTCTTTTTTGTTCAGTGCTAAGGCTTCATGATATAGGCCATATCACTGACAATGCCTTCCACATTCTTCATGGCACGGTTGGCAGCTTTCTTCATCTTGCGGCGCTGACGGGCTGTGGTCATGTTGGTTGCGGCATACATGGCAGTGCCGGCAGCCAGCCCCACAGCCAGTCCGGTCATAACGCCGGTGGCGGAACGGTTCATGCTTTTCACCTCGTTTTCCTGTGCCGCGGCAGATGACGGCACAACCATAGCATGGCTCTTTTTCATCAAAACTTGCATGGTTCCCTGCCGGATCGCCACAGGAAAGTTTCAGATGTTTTTCAGGAAATTTCTTTCTACATATTGCACTTATTCTGTGATTATAGTATACTTTCATTTAGTCAATATTACCTTAATATTTCTGGACTTTCAAAAATGCGGATTTTTATATGTAATTATACACAAATACAAGATTTTTATTTACTTATACTTGTGCAAATTATATAAACCGATCTGAACGGATTCCTGCATTGGGAAACTTTGTCACCCGGGAAAAAGCCGCCTATAATGGAAGTACAGAGTGAACGGAGGAAAATGTATGAACAGACCCTTGCGTGTCGCAGCCATTCAGGATATGTCCGGATTTGGCCGCTGTTCTCTGACCGTGATTTTGCCGGTGCTGTCGGTGATGGGAGTACAGGTCAGCCCGATTCCAACGGCAATCCTGTCCACTCACACAGGCGGATTCGGCGATGTGGTAATGCGGGATCTCACCGATTATCTCGCCCCCTGCCTGGAGCATTACAAGAGTCAGGGAATCGAATTTGAATGCGTATACAGCGGATTCCTGGCATCGGAAAATCAGGTGGATCACTGCCTGGAATTTTTCCGGAGCTATCCTGAGGCATTCAAAGTTGTCGATCCTGTCATGGGCGACCATGGCAAGCCCTACAAGACCTATACCAAGGCCATGCAGAAACGGATGGCAGAACTGGTGCGTGTGGCAGATCTGATCACGCCCAATGTCACCGAAGCCTGCATTCTGCTCGGGGAGGAGTACGATCACAATCCCATCACCCGGCAGCAGGCCAAGAGTATGCTGGTCCGGCTCTCTGAAATGGGGCCGCGGTATGTGGTGATCACCGGCATGCAGCTGGCATCCGGCACCATGACCAATGTGGGCTATGACCGGGAACGCAACGCGTTCTGGATGGTACCCTGTGAGTATGTACCGGTAAGCTATCCCGGAACCGGCGATATGTATGCCAGCGTACTCATTGGCGGATTCCTGTCCGGCGACAGCCTTCCCATCGCCATGGACCGTGCAACCCGGTTCACCGAGCTTGCAATCCAGACCACCTTCAGCTATGGTACCGATACCCGGTGCGGCGTACAGCTGGAGCGTGTCCTGGGCTGGCTCACACAGCAGACTGTACTCAAAGGATATCAGATCCTCTGAAAATAATTGTTTGAAGGTGTGGTAATTATGGCAGCAAAGAAAACGAAGCTCAGCGTTTATACCCTGTCCGCCATCGGCGTTATGACAGCGGTATCCTTTATCAGCAACTTTATCTCCATCCCCATCGGCACCCTGACCCGGATTCACATGGGCAATGTGTTCTGTTCCCTGTCCGGTATCCTGCTCGGGCCGGTCTATGGCGGTGTGGCCGGCGGCCTTGGCGCGTTCTTCTATGACTTCACCAACCCGCTCTATGTTGCGGAAGCTCCCATTACGCTGTTCAATAAGTTCTTCATCGGCTTCTTTGCCGGCCTGATCTCGCACAAGGGCGGTCACTATGGAGAAAAGGCTTCGCTGAACTTTGTAGGCGCACTGGTGGGCAACCTGGCTTACACCCTGCTGTTCTACGGCAAGAACTTCATCAGCGAATACTTCCTGCTCCGCCTGGAGATGAACACCATTATCGCCAATATGCTGGTTCGCCTGAGCGCATCGGCCCTGCAGATCCCGCTGACCCTGATTGTCACCATGATCCTGGCGCCCTTCTTCCTCAAGGCAATCCAGAAGGCAGGCATTCACAGAAAACTGTTCCCGGAGCATACAGAGGGCCATTCCGCTGCATAAGGCTCCTTTGGGACTGAATGAAATCGAGGCGTTGGAACAATGACTGAAGAAGAAAAGATCTTTGCGGGAAAGATGTTTGACCCTCGCAGTGAAGAACTGCGGCAGATCAAGCACAAGGCCCATGAGGCCTGCCGCCGCTACAATACACTGGACGAATATGACCCGGAACGCCAGGAGCTGATGCGCAGCATCCTGGGCAGCACAGGTAAAACCTTCTACTTCCAGGGACCTGTCCAGATCAACTATGGCAGCCATACCTTTATCGGCGAGAACTTCTTTGCCAACTTCGGGCTCACCATTATGGATGACGCCCGGGTCTATATCGGCAACAATGTCTGCTTCGGACCCAATGTATCGCTGATGGCAACCACCCATCCGCTCATTGCACAGGAGCGCATGGGCATGGATGCCGAAGGCCGTACCAGCATGGCAGAATATGCGGATGAGATCCACATCGGAAACAATGTCTGGATTGCCTGCAACGCAGTGGTGCTGGGCGGCGTGCATATCGGCAACAATGTCGTGATCGGTGCCGGCAGCGTTGTCACCAAGGATATTCCCGATGGCTATCTGGCCTTCGGCAATCCCTGCAAGCCGGTGCGTCCCATTACCGAGGCGGATTCCAAGAAGGATCTGATCCTCCCCGAGGACCGCAAGCACTTTGAATACAACCTCATGTAACTCCATACCGACCCATTGCAAAAAGGAGCCTGCATTTCTGCAGGCTCCTTTTTGGCGTTATTGATACCGGGCGACGGCTTCGGAGATGGACTCCAGGAATGCCTCCTCGCCGAAGGTGTTGAGCTTGAGAAACATGGCCTGGCTGCCGCCGGAGGCAATGGCGGAAAGGCGCACGCCATGGGGCGTTTCCAAGAGCAGGACACTCAGGCTCACCCGGTTGCCGCCCAGGGCGCTGTACCGCTCATAGACCCGCAGTACGCACCGGCCCGAGCTGCTCTGGAAGTGGCTTTCGTCCTCCAGCGAGGCGGTGAAGCTGCCCTCCAGCACAGCGGTGTCAATGGCGTTCAGTATGGCGGAAAAGTTCCCGTGCAGGGTTGCTTCCAGTTTTGCCATGGTCGTTCCTCCTGAGTCAGACTATAAAAAGAGGGGAGGGAAAGTCCCCCTTTTTGCGGATCAGTAATCGAAGTGCTCTCCCACCAGACGGCAGGCCTGCATGACCGCAGCCGTACTGAGGACTACTCCCGCCGATACCGAAACCACGGCGAGCAGCAGGAGCTTGGATTTATTGTGAGTAAGCCAGCATTTCATGACAGAATCCTCCTTGGTTGTGGAATGGAAAACAGGCTCCGGAATCGTCTCACCGGTGCCGGGAGTGTTGGTACACCGGGGCATTTTGACGCTTTGGTGTGCTGATAGCTTCATTGTAGCACAGTACTCCGGGAAAACTCAACAGCATTTTGTAAACAAATTATCTCCATTTCCCACAGCCAGCATACAGCCCCGGGCAAATTGCTGCAATCGCAGCAGAGCCCTGTTGAGCCGGCGGTTGGCAGTGGAACGGTCAATGCCCAGCAGACGGGAGGCTTCCGCCGCCGGAATCCCCCTGCGGTAGCGCAGTTCGATGATCTGCTGTTCGGTAGGGGTGAGCTGGGTTTCGATTCCGGCTTCGATCACCCGGCGGTAAAAGGAAATGCTGTCCTGGTTGTCCCCGAAGCCCTCCTCCCGGAACAGCCCGGTCAGACAGCGGTCCATATCCGCATAGAGCAGATTGCGGCGGTTGTAGGTGGGATAGGGTTGACGCAAACGGCATTTCCTCCTTATGAATGGCGCAGCAGGTAGAGTCCCACTGCCCGGGTTTCGTAGTATTCCTGGCGGAGCAGATCGATCCGGCGCAGCGCATGGAGATATTCTTTTCCGTACAACTGATCCAGGCTGCCCCGGAGCTGCCGGATGCGCTGATCCAGAAGTTCCGCAGAATGAAGGTATTCTTCGGCAAGCTGTTGCATACAGGTTCCTCCTCAAAAAGAACAAATGTTCGCGATTTTGCACTGAAAAAAGCGGAGTGTTCTCCGCAGATTTTTTCTTCCGGGCCAGCCAGCCTGAGTGGTGTGCCGACGATACCCTACATGTTCTATTGTACTGTGGGAATTAGACTTTGTCAATAGAACATAATCTAATTTAGTCATACAGAACCCGGTCGAAAAAGTTTGGTAACCAAAAAAACATGGAAAACCGGGTCGGACTGTGTTACAATGGCTGATAGAAATTTCTACTGCGGGAGGAAGCCTCGAATGGGGAATGAACGACGCCGGAAAAAGAAAAAACGCCTGAACTGGCCGGCAGTTCTGGCCTTGGTGATTCTGCTGGGCGGAGGCGGCCTGGCAGCGGTCTGGCAGCTGAAGCCGGAACTGCTGGAGGTGTTCAGCGCTGTGGGACAGAGCAACGCCCAGGCGCCGGGTTCCGCCGATGAGAACCCGGCGCCAGAGGAGGGCAGCGATGCCGCGCCCCAGAATCAGTACCCGGTGATCACCCTGGGGGCTGATACCGTCTGGGTGCAGGCGGGCAGTGACTTTGATCCCACCGCCAACCTGACTGTGGTCGATCCGGAGGATGGGGAGCTGAGCTATATGCAGGATTCCATCACACCGGTGCCGGGCACCTATACTATCATTTCCACAGTGGACCTCACCACACCGGGCGCCTATGTGGTGACCGTTTCGGCAAAGGATCTCTCCGGCGCCATGTCCGAGACCGGCTATTCGGTGCGGGTGCTGGCAGAGGGCGAACAGCCCGGCAGTGCTGACGCCACCTATATTGACGGGATTCTGCTGGTGAGCCGGGATTATCCGCTGCCCCGGAACCAGGGCGGTTCCAATGCCGAGGCCAATGCGGCACTGCAGCGGCTTCAGGCGGCTGCGGCAGCAGAGGGACATGACCTGCCGCTGCTGTCGGGGTACCGTTCCTTTGATGAGCAGGTGGTGCTTTTCAACCGCTATGTGCGCAAGGACGGCCTGGAGCTGGCGATCCGGTACTCGGCGCCTCCCGGACAGTCGGAGCACCAGACCGGACTGTGCTTTGATGTAGCCAGTCTGTACCGCACCTTTGCCACCACCGAGGCGGGCATCTGGCTGAATGAACACTGCGCGGAATACGGGTTCATTATCCGGTATCCGGAAAACAGCGAGGACATCACCGGCTATATGTATGAGCCCTGGCATATCCGGTATGTAGGGGAGGAAACAGCCCAGGCCATCATGTCCCAGGGGATCACGCTGGAGGAATACCTGGGCGTAGCCTGAGCTTTCGACGCATATCGACAGGGACAATCGTCTATACTCAAACAGTATCAAGGAAAGGAAAGGTGAGATCCATGCTGAACCGGGGTCTGGTGCTGGGCGGGGGAGGTTCCCGCGGCGCCTATGAGATCGGAGTCTGGCGGGCAGCCAGGGAACTGAAGATCGACTTTGATGTGGTAACCGGCACTTCCATCGGCGCGCTCAACGGAGCGCTGGTGGTGCAGGGGGACTACGACTTCGCAGTGGACATGTGGGAAAATATGAACTACGAAGCGGTGATGACCAATGTCAAGGCAGAGGATTTCACCACGCTGGACGGCACCCGGAAGGCGTTCCGGACTGCCCTGCGGGAGATCGTAGCGGATGGCGGCATGGAGATCGGCCCATTGGAGGAGTTGGTGCGCAGCCGTCTGGACGAGGAGAAGATCCGGCAGTCGCCCAAGGAATTCGGTATTGTCACGGTGGAGATCCCCAGCCTGAAGGCCTCTGAAATGGCCAAGGAGGATATTCCCCAGGGACAGATGGCGGATTATCTGCTGGCATCGGCGGCCTGTTATCCTGCCTTCAAGCGCCGCACCATCGACAACAAGAGCTATGTGGACGGCGGCTACCGGGACAACCTGCCCATCGACCTTGCCATCGAGCTGGGCGCCAATGAGATCTGGGCCGTGGACCTGCAGGCGCTGGGCCATGTGCCCCAGAAGCTGATGTATGATATTCCGGTGCGGTATATCCGCAGTTACTGGGATCTGGGTATGTTCATCACCTTTGATCCGGCACGCATCCGCCGCAATATGGAGCTGGGGTACCTGGATACCATGAAGACCCTGGGTCTGCTGGACGGCTTTGCCTACTCCTTCCGGGAGGGGCAGATGGCCCGGATCTGTGACCGGTTCCTGGAGGGCTCGGAACGGGCCATGAAGGCTCTCACCACAGCGGAAAACCCGCTGACTGCGCCGGCAGCGGCAGCTCTGGAACTGCGGCTGTCCGGGGCGCTCAAATGGGGCGCCCGACGGCGCAATTCGGTGAAGGTCAATCTGATGCGTCAGGCGGAGCTGGCAGCTGAGCTGCTGGATCTCGACCCGGCCTGCATCTATACAGCCGAGCGGTTCAATGAGGAACTGATCCGCCGGTTCTCGGAGGAGGACAGCCACCAGCCCGGAGAGATGGAACAGGCGCTGCGCCGGGTGCATGAGAACCCGTCCACCGCTTCGGAGATCTTCGGACGCTTCAAGTCGATGACTGGACGGGAGCGGCTGCACATCGTCACCCACCTGGTCTATGGGGCGCTGTCGGGCAGTGTGCCCATGCCGGCAGCCCAGCTGGCAGGCGCTGCCTTCCCCCGGGAGATGTCGGCGGCGATCTATCTGTGGCTGCTGGGCTGCAGCACCGATACCGGAGAGGAGCCGCTGCTCCGCCCGGCCCAGGCATAGGAGGAAACCGGACCCATGAAACGGACCCTGATCCTGTACGCATCGACCCATCACGGCAATACCCGCCGGCTGGCAGAGGCCATGGCGGAGGCGGCAGGGGCAGAGCTCTGCGACCTGCTCCATGACCCATTGCCCGACCTGTCCGGCTATGACCTGATCGGGATGGCATCGGGGATCTATTACGGAAAACTGCACCCCCGGATTCCGGAACTGCTCCGGCAGCTGGAACCCCGTCCCGGACAGAGGGTGTTCCTGGCCTATACCTGCGGCATCCGGTACCGTGCCTATGAGAAGCCGGTTCTGGAACTGCTGCGGCAGAAGGGGATCGACTGTGCCGGCTGTTATGCCTGCCGGGGCTATGATACCTTCGGCCCGTTCGGGAAAATCGGCGGCATTGCCAGGGGCCGTCCCAGCGCGGAGGAGCTGCGCCGGGGCGGGGAGTTCCTGCTCGGCCTCACCGGCGCCAAAGCCCGTGCATAAAAAGAAACAGGACGGCTGATGCAGCCGTCCTGTTTTGGCGTTCTGAGGGATCAGAAGTAGTCGGAGAAGTAGGGCTTTTCGATGGGGATCAACCGCTCCAGATAGGGGATCAGGTGATAGTCCACCTGGATGCGCTCGTTTTCATAGAGGTAGCTCGGGCGCTTGTAGCCCATCAGCATGGCGGTGAGGGTCTGGATATCCATCTCCACCATGGCGGCGTCCTCTTCGCAGTCGGCACAGGGCTCACAGGTCACTTCGCCGTCCTTGACGCAGAGCAGGAAGTCCCCGTCATTCCACTCCGCCATGCGGTCGTGGATGCGCAGATGCAGCCGCAGGTCCTCCCGGAAGTTCTCGAAGGGGTAGCGGGAGAGGAATTCCCGCACATCAATGATCCGGCCCATCACATTGGGTTCGATGGTCTCCCGGATCTCGCTGTCCTCCAGCAGGAAGGCCAGCGGCTCGCCGGTGTAGTTGTAGCCCCGTACATCGGTGATCATCGAGAAGTGCGCCGAGATGTAGTTCCACAGGCCGTGCCGGGCCTCCTGGTTGAGGTAGACCAGCTCCTTGATGTTGAAATGTTCGTTTTCAATGCTGTATGCCACATAGCCCAGCGGGCGATGCTTTTCGTTGTAGTAGATGGCGGCAGTCATGTCCTCGGTTTCCCAGCGCCAGTATTCGTCCCAGGCCAGGTCGTCCCGGATCAGCGCCCCATGGTGCTGCAGCGCGAAGTACTCATAGACATTCTTGAGGTCCTCGCTCTCCAGCGGAACCCGTTCCACCATGCCCGGCACCGGTTTGCGCCGGGGCAGCTGGGTATCCTTGATGTGGAAGCTCAGTTTATCCGACACCACTTCCCAGCCCATCTTCCGGTAAAAGGGGATGGAATAGGGGCAGAGAATGGAGATATACTGCCGTTTTTCCCGCATGTGGCGCAGACATTCGCTCATCAGCGAGTGGATCAGGCCGCGTCCGGCATATTCCGGATAGGTGGCTACACCGGTGATGCCGCCCATCTCGAACCGTTCGCCTTCGATGTTCATCTCCATGGGGTAGATCACAATCTGGGAGGCCAGGTTTTCCCCGTGGAACCATCCCAGCACAAAGGCGTTTTTCAGCATGGGTGCCTTGGAATATTTCATTTCATCTTCCTGCCAGCCGGTTTTGAGCATTTCATCCGAAGTCACCTGGAAGGCATATTTGAGCAGGGAATTGAACTGCTCCAGATCCCGGTCGCCCAGTTCCCGCATGGTAAACAGATCGCGGTTCTCCATATTGTCCCTCATTTCCCGCAGCCGGCAGAATCAGTCCGGCCTTGCTTTGACTTCATTATAGTATAGCGCGGCAGGGAAAATCAAGGCGAACCCTGCGGGAAAATCGGCAGGGATCGGCTGGAAAATGCCCTGGATGCTCTCTGACACCCGGGAAACGCCTGTTCCCGGCATGACTCTGGGGAAAAATATATCCGGACATGGAAAAAGTGGGGAAAATTCACTATACAAGCGTCAAATCTATGGTATACTGAACTTGTGATACCAAATTGACAAGGGGGAAAACCGTATGCAGGAATCCATCCGCCATGCGGAACAGTTGCTGGAAAAAGCAGAAGTAGTCACACTGGCAGTCAACGGAGAGGACGGCTGTCCCCGGGCCTATGTAATGACCAAACTGCCCGGAGAGAGCATCCGGGTCTTTCCGTTCCTGGCCAAGGAGGGCTCGGAAAAGGTCCGGGCTCTGGAAAAGGACCCCCGGGCCTGTGTCAGTTATTTCGCGCCGGGCGGCAGTGTAAGCCTCACCGGTACAGTACAGCTGATCCGGGAGAGCAGTGCCCTGAGGGAGCTCTGGGTTCCGGAACTGGACCGGATCTTCCCGATGGGACCGGAGAGCGGAGAACTGGTGCTGATCCGGTTTGAATCCCGGGCAGCCACCTTCTGTTTTATGGGGAAAGTGGAGGAGCAGCCGCTGTAAAAAGACAGCATCAGCCCTCCGGAAATCGAGGATACTATGGACAGAAAATCAAAAGACGGCATGCCGCGCTATCAGCAGATCGCGCTGGATATTGCCACACAGATCGTCAAACAGCAGTATAAGGTCGGGGACCGCATCTATGCGCGTTCCTCGCTGGCAAGCAAGTACCATGTTTCGCCTGAAACCGCCCGCCGGGCCATCTGCCTTCTGGCGGATATGGACATCGTGGAGGCGGAAAAGGGCAGCGGCGTGGTGATCCTCTCGGTGGACAATGCTGCCCGGTACCTGCAGCAGCTCACCGGCGTGGAGACCATGACCAGCCTGCGCCAGAGCATCCGGCAGGATCTGGACAACCAGCTTCTGCTGGCCCAGCAGCTGCGGGAGAAGATGTCCGATCTCATGGACCGGGCAGAGCGCTTCCAGCACCTCAACCCGTTCAATCCTTTTGAGATCACGGTGGAGGTGGGCTCCATCTGCGAGGGCAAGACCCTGGCGGATGTGAACTTCTGGCAGAATACCATGGCGACGGTCATCGCCATTTCCCACAACGGGGAGCTGCTGATCTCGCCCGGACCGCACAACCGGATGCAGGCCGGGGACATTGTCTACTTTGTGGGTGATGAGAATGCCCCCAGCCGGGTGGACCGGTTCCTGCGGGGCGGAAGATAGCGGGGCGGTCCCCCTTGCGGGAGGGCCGGGATTTGGGTTATAATATAATAACTGCGGTGCAGCTGTTATATCTTATAACCGGACGATCCGCAGGCGCTGCCCGGGGGAGTGTCCGGATGGTCGATTATATCCTTTAGACGGCTCTGCTCTCGGGCAGGGCCGGGATTTTCCCGGGCGTTTTTTGAGCCGGGAACAGTGCGACAGAGCGGAGGAAACAACTATGGATGTCCGGGTCGGCGATATACTCACAATGAAAAAACCGCACCCCTGCGGTGCGAAGGAATTTCTGGTGCTGCGTTCGGGAATGGATTTCCGCATCCGCTGCACCGGCTGCGGACACGAGGTCATGGTGCCCCGGGTCAAGGCGGAAAAGAACATCCGGCAGATCACCCGGGAAGGCGTGATTGTCTATCCGCCGGAAAAGAATCCCGCTGGAAAACCGGCGGCAGACAAAGGAGAACAGTAAATTATGTTTGAAAAGCTCTCATCTGTGGAAGAGCGTTATGAGGACATCAGCACACGGCTGAGTGATCCGGCGGTCATCAGTGACAATGAGAAGTACCGTTCGCTGATGAAGGAATACAAGAACCTGACCCCCATTGTGGAGAAATACCGGGAGTACCGCAAGGCCTGTGCCTCCCATGAGGAGGCAGCCGAGCTGCTGGAGGAGGGCGGTCTGGACCGGGATTTCCGGGAGATCGTCGAGGAGCAGTACCGGGAGAGCCAGGAGGAGATGGACCGCACCGGTGAGGAGCTGAAGATCCTCCTGCTGCCCAAGGATCCCAACGATGACAAGAATGTCATCATGGAGATCCGGGGCGGCGCCGGCGGCGAGGAGGCAGCGCTGTTTGCCCATTCGCTCATGCGTATGTATACCATGTATGCCGAGCGCAACCGCTGGAAGGTGGAGGTGCTCAACCTCAACGATACCGAACTGGGCGGCGTCAAGGAAGCCAGCTTCTCCATCACCGGAGAGGGCGCCTATTCCCGCCTGAAGTTCGAAAGCGGCGTACACCGGGTGCAGCGTGTGCCCGAAACCGAAACCCAGGGCCGCATCCACACCTCCACTGTTACAGTGGCAGTGCTGCCTGAGGCAGAGGAAGTGGAAGTGGAGATCAATCCCGGCGACCTGCAGGTGGATGTGTTCCGTGCCAGCGGCGCCGGCGGACAGCATGTCAACAAGACCGAGTCGGCGATCCGTATGACCCACCTGCCCACCGGCATCGTGGTGGAATGCCAGGACGAGCGCAGCCAGTTCAAGAACCGGGAAAAGGCGCTGAAGATCCTGCGCAGCCGCATTTATGAGAAGAAGCAGCGGGAAGCGGATGAGAAGATGGCAGCCCAGCGCAAGCTGCAGGTTGGCACCGGCGACCGTTCCGAGCGCATCCGCACCTACAACTATCCCCAGAGCCGGGTGAGTGATCACCGCATCGGCCTGACCCTTTATAAGCTGGACGCCATTCTGGACGGCGATCTGGACGAACTCATCGACGCCCTGCTCACCGCCTCGCAGACCGAAAAGCTCCAGCAGCAGGAGGAATTTTAATCGTGGAAACGATGGTATATAAAACCGATACCGAACCGGAGCTCCGCCAGGCAGTCAAGGCGGCGGGGGAAATGCTCCGGGAGGGAAAACTGGTGGCGATCCCCACCGAAACAGTCTATGGCCTGGCAGCCAATGCCCTGGACCCCCAGGCAGTGAACGCCATTTTCAAGGCCAAGGGCCGTCCCAATGACAACCCCCTCATCGTGCATATCGCCGATCTGTCGGCACTGCCCGATGTGGTTTCGGTGGTGCCGGAAAAGGCCCGGGTGCTCATGGAGCGCTTCTGGCCCGGCCCGCTGACCATCGTTCTGCCCCGGAATCCCCAGATCCCCAATGAAACCACTGCCGGTCTGGATACGGTGGCAGTGCGTATGCCGTCCCATCCGGTGGCCCAGGCCATCATCCGGGAGAGCGGACTGCCCATTGCGGCGCCCTCTGCCAATCTGTCCGGCCTGCCCAGTCCCACCACGGCGGAACACTGTGTCCGGGATCTCACCGGCAAGGTATCGGCTATTGTGGACGGCGGCCCCTGCAACTTCGGCGTGGAATCCACTGTCATCACCCTGGCCGGGGACCATCCCCGTCTGCTGCGTCCCGGCGCCGTGACCCTGGAACAGCTGGAAGCCGCCATTGGCGCGGTGGAAGTGGACCATGCTGTCACCGGTCAGCTGGAGGAGGGACAGGTGGCAGCCTCTCCGGGCATGAAATACAAGCACTATTCCCCCAAAGCACTGGTCTATCTGGTGCGGGGCAGTGCCGAGAGCTTCCGGAAGTATGTCAATGCCCTTCCGGGAGAGAATATCTATGCCATGGTCTTTGCCGGGGAAGGCGAGGGACTGCGCAAGCCGTTCCGGGAGTATGGCGCGGAAACCGACCATCTCATGCAGGCCCGGGAGCTGTTCTGGCTGCTCCGGGAGTTTGATGACCTGGGCGCGCAGGCCATCTATGTCCGCTGTCCGTCCACCGATGGTGTGGGACTGGCAGTCTACAACCGCCTGATCCGGGCGGCCGCTTTCAAGTTTATCGATCTGGACTGACCCTTGGGAGGGAGAAACATGAAGCAGAATACCGTGGTGATCGGCCTGACCGGTCAGACCGGAGCCGGAAAATCCACAGTGGGGGAATCACTGCTGCGCCGGGGTGCGGCCTGGGTGGATGCAGATCTCATTGCCCACGATGTGGCGGATAATGAGAAGGTCTGTCTGGCAGACCTGGCACTGGAGTTTACCATCGACATCCTCAATGTGGACGGTACACTCAACCGCAAGAAGCTGGCGGACATCGTCTTTCATGACAAAGCCAAGCTCCGCCGTCTGAATGAGATCATCTTCCCCTATATTATCCGGGCGATCGAAGCCGAGCTTGCCCGTCTGCGGGCAGAAGGGCACCACTATATTGTGCTGGATGCCCCGACCCTGTTCGAGAGCGGCTGTGACCGGTACTGCGATGTCATCATCTCGGTGGTGGCAGATGAACAGCTCCGGCTCCAGCGCATCCTGGGACGGGACGGTCTGACCCATGAGGAGGCCGAAGCCCGTATCCAGGCCCAGCACCGGGAGAGCTATTATGTGCGCCGGTCGGACTTTGTCATTGAAAACAATGATACCGTGGATACCCTCTGCCTGAAGGTGGCGGAAGTGATGAGCCGTATTGAAACCGGTGAGCGTCCCCGTCAGCAGCGGCAGGCTGAGGAGGTACAGCAGGAAGCCCGGCACTGAAATCAAACCATACAGTCAGGAGTGGCACGATGAAGCAAAGAAGAAGCCGGAGAGGGTTTGGCGTTCTTTTCTGGCTGCTTGCGGCAGCCGTGGTCGTGCTTGGGGTCCGTTTTGCCTCGGACCGCTATTACCGCATGGCATATCCGGTGGAGTATCAGGCACTGGTGGAGCAGTACTGTCAGGAATTTTCGGTGGAGCCGGCACTCTGTTATGCCGTGATCCGTACCGAGAGCAGCTTCAATCCGGAGGCGACCTCATCCATAGGCGCCCGGGGACTGATGCAGCTCACCGAGGAGACCTTCGACTGGGTGAAATCCCGTCTGGAGCCCCAGTCAGATACCACCTATGACGCCATGTATGAGCCGGAGAAGAATATTGAGTACGGAACCTATCTGCTCCATGCGCTGACCGAGCAGTTCGGCAGTGTGAACAATGCCCTGTGTGCCTATCACGCGGGGTGGGGAAGCGCCACCAGCTGGCTGGAAAATCCCGAGTATTCCACCGATGGAGAGATACACACAATTCCGTATGCGGATACAGCCCGGTATGTGGAAAAAGTGGGGCGTACCTGTCAAATTTATCGCGAGCTTTATGGTGAATAATCCCCCTTGTCAGTAGGAATTATTCGCGTTATAATGGAACTGGAAAGACGGGAAAACTAGGACCGGGATTTGAGGAAAGTCACGGTTTTTATAATGTATAAAATGCAAAAGGAGGAGATCCCATGTGCAAGGAAAAAACACCGGGCGAGCTGCTGGCAGAAGAGCTTTTCTACCGCACCAAGAATGCGGGGGAGGAGCTGGATGCCGCTGAACTGGCCCGGGCAGATGCGTTCTGTGAGGAGTACAAGACCTTCCTCGACCATGCAAAAATCGAGCGGGAAGCAGTGCGCACCACCGTGGCAATGCTGGAGAAAGCCGGCTATACTGCCTTTGATCCGGACCGGAGCTATCAGCCCGGCGACCGGATCTACCGGAATGTACGGGGCAAGGCACTGATCCTGGCAACCATCGGTACTGAGGATCTGGAAAAGGGCGTGCGGATGGTGATCAGCCATATCGACTCCCCCCGGCTGGACCTCAAGCCCAATCCGCTCTATGAGGACGGCGGTCTGGCACTCTTCAAGACCCACTACTATGGCGGCGTCAAGAAGTATCAGTGGACTGCCCTGCCGCTGGCTCTGCACGGTACCGTGGTGCGTAAGGACGGCACCGTGCTGGATGTAGTCATCGGTGAGGACGCCGGCGATCCGGTGTTCTGTGTAACAGATCTGCTGCCCCATCTGGCAAAGGATCAGATGACCAAGACCCTCTCTGAGGGCATCAAGGGTGAGCAGCTCAATGTGGTAGTGGGTTCCCGTCCCTATCCGGACGAGAAGGTCAAGGAGAAGATCAAGCTCAATATCCTCAGCCTGCTGCATGAGAAGTATGGCCTGGTAGAGGGCGACTTCCTCTCGGCAGAGCTCACCATGGTTCCGGCCGGCGCGGCACGGGATGTGGGCTTTGACCGCAGCATGATCGGTTCCTACGGTCACGACGACAAGGTATGTGCCTATACCTCTCTGCGGGCGGCAATGGATGTGGCTGCCCCTGCCTTCACTTCGGTGACAGTATTCGCTGACAAGGAGGAGATCGGTTCGGACGGCAATACCGGTCTCAACTCCGATTTCCTGAAGATCTTTGTGGAAGATCTGTGTGCGGCCCAGGGCGCGGAAAGCCGCCGGACCCTCACCAATTCCACCTGTATGTCGGCGGATGTGAATGCGGCCTTCGATCCTACCTTCCCGGAGGTAGCCGAAAAGCGCAATACCGCTTACCTCAACCATGGCGTAGTCATCACCAAATACACCGGCGCCCGCGGCAAGAGCGGCACCAATGATGCGTCGGCAGAGTTCATGCACTATGTACGGGATCTGCTGGACCGCACCGGTGTGATCTGGCAGACCGGTGAGCTGGGTGCTGTGGACCAGGGCGGCGGCGGTACCGTAGCGATGTTTGTAGCCCACATGAATGTGGAGGTTGTGGATGTCGGCGTGCCGGTGCTGTCGATGCATGCACCGTTCGAGCTGGTTTCCAAGACCGACGTTTATATGACCTACCGGGCCTTTGTGGAATTCCTCAAGGCGTGACCCATCAGTCCTTCTGGAAGATACAGTATATTGAATCGGAAAGGAAGAGTTGATTTTTATGCTGATTAAAGTTCTGCTTCTGCTATGCGGCGTGATGGCCATTACAGGCGTGATCCAGTACATTTATTACTCGGTGAATATGCAGGCCGGTGCCAACCGCTTCGTATTTACGCTGGGATTTACGGTTCTGCTGGCTGTACCTCTGATTTATCATCTGATGATGGGGGATGTTACCCAGCTCACCCCATTTAAGCTGATCCTGATGGCATATATCCCAGTCACCTTCTTCTGGATACGCTTGGAGTTCCTGCGCAGGTCTCAGGCGGTCCATGACGATGAGGAACTGTTCTGATTTCTGAATACCCGTTCTGACAACGCCCCTCTGTCCGGGACTGCCTGGACAGAGGGGCATTTTTCTGGAAAAGCGGCGTAAATCGCTGATGGATTAGGGAAAAATCAGACCGGATCTGTTTCAGGGCAAAAAAAGAGGCAATGTCAGGAAATTTTCAGCTTGACATTGCCTTTTTGGCGTTATATAATATTATACTGTATCAGAATGGACAGCTATGTCTTTTACGAGAAATAGTATACCACATAGCTTCCAAAAAATCAATATGTTATCGCAAAAACCACAGAAATTTCCCGAAAATTTTTGTGGTATTTGACCAACCGTAAATGGATGAATGGAGTGATTATGCCTATGGTGAATGTAAAACCTGTAAAACTGGGCAAAAATGTCCGGATGAGTTTTTCCAGGATAGGCGAAGTTCTCGAGATGCCCAATCTGATTGAAGTTCAGAAGAACTCCTATCAGTGGTTTCTTGACGAGGGCCTGAAGGAAGTATTCCACGATGTTTCTCCCATTACAGATTACCAGGGCAACCTTGTGCTGGATTTCATTGACTATCATCTCGATGATCAGCCCAAGTACAGCATTGCGGAATGCAAGGAACGCGATACCACTTATGCGGCTCCGCTGCGGGTGCGGGCCAGCCTGCTCAACCGGGAAACCGGCGAAGTAAAGGAGCAGGACATCTATATGGGCGATTTCCCGCTGATGACTGACAGCGGTACCTTTGTAATCAATGGCGCTGAGCGTGTCATTGTATCTCAGCTGGTTCGTTCGCCGGGTGTATACTATTCTTCTTCCCGTGACAAGACCGGTAAGGAACTGTTTGCCGCCACTGTTATCCCCAACCGTGGTGCATGGCTGGAATACGAAACCGACTCCAATGATGTGTTCTATGTCCGCATCGACAAGAACCGCAAGCTGCCCATCACCACCTTTATCCGTGCG
>ERZ827104.1365-NODE-1365-length-21853-cov-17.729792_pt1 | contig 21853 bp, 14 predicted proteins | sample MGYA00519781_ERZ827104 | MGnify/ENA primary metagenome ERZ827104 (study PRJEB31778, sample SAMEA3449257) | human gut metagenome | biome: human gut; feature: human-associated habitat; material: faeces | place: United Kingdom | collected 2010/2012 ...
CCGGGGCGCTGTGCGGCATCCCCTTGTCAGTTCTGCTGCACAACACCTGGCCTGTACTGGCAGTAGCAGCCCTGTTGCTGCTGCTTTTCAAATCCGGCAGCAGCGCGATCGGTCCGATCTTCAACGGCATCTCTCTGGCGGTGCGCGGTCTGACCCTGTTCGGCTTCTGCATCTCCGTTTTGCAGGAAACGACCGGTATTGTGCTGCTGGAGGGACTGACCCCCTTGGCGGAAATCTACCCGGTCATATGCAGTATCGGTGCGTTTCTTGCCGGGATCCTGCCGTTTTTCGCCTTTGTGCAGCGTCTGTTGACCGCACCGCTGGCCAGGCTGGCCGCACGGCTGCAGCTGGAGCCTGCCTCCATCACCGGTCTGGTCGTGACCACCGCCAACTGCATTCCCACATTGCTGAGCCTTGATACGTTGGAGGAACGCGGCATCACACTGAATACCGCCTATGCCGTGGTAGCTGCTTACAGCGTCGGCGATTTTCTGGCATTTACCCTGCAATTCAGCCCTGCACATGCCCTGCCGATGATGGCAGGCCGCCTTTTAAGCGGCTTGCTGGCAGTAGTGCTCTGCCTGAAAACAACACCCAAAACCACCTGAGTAAACACCCCCAACGGGCAGCTAAAGCCCGTTGGGGGTGTTGGTGTTTTCCTATATCGTTCCATGGCAGCACCAATGACAAAGGGACCGCCTTGGCGGTCCCTTTGTCGGAGGATATATCCTGTCAGCGGCACGCACGCCAACAAAGCGAGGCGATGCCTTAGAAAATTTCCTGCTTTACTGTCAGATGCCCGGTTTTGATTGGGCCTTTATTTTTTGGCTGACTTTTGCGGGTGGTCAGACGAAATCCTCCCGCATGGGGGTGAAGATGTCCAGCAGGACGCCGGGCTCCAGGGCCTCGCAGCCGTGGATGATGCCGTCGGTTTTCAGCATCGTGTCCCCGGCGGTCACTTCGCGCACTTCGTCGCCGATGGTAAAGCGGAAACGGCCCGACACGACATAGGTGATCTGGGTGTGGGGATGGCTGTGCAGCGCACCCACTGCGCCTTTTTCAAAGGTGTTTTCCACGCACATCAGGCCTTTGTTATAGGCCAGCACGCGGCGGGTCACGCCGGGGCCTGCAGGCTCGGGCAGGGTCTCGGCATGGGGGACCCATACGGTATTTTCATGCTTTTTCTCCATGGATACTTCGCTCCTTTATTTTGCGGTGTGCTGCTTTTCGGCGGGCAGCTTTTCCTGCACGAATTTCCCTTTCGCGCGTTGCACTTTCCCCCATCATAGCACGGTGCGTGGCAGGGTGCAAGCGTATTTCGGCAAAAGCTTTGACCGGTCTTGCCAAGATTTCGCCAAGGTGATGCAATAAAAAGCGGAGAGGCCGCCTGCTGCCATGCGCAGCGGGCGGCTCGCGTTATTTTTACAGGCACGGCCCTTGCAAAGTGCGGCGGAATGTGCTATGCTATTTTTGTACAAAAGGGGAGCTTGCGTCAAGCGGGCTGAGAGTGGGCTGTATCGCCCTGACCCGTAACCTGATTTGGATAATGCCAACGTAGGGAGATACGCGCACGACCACTCTTTGTGAGTTTTTATGCGGATATGTCTTTGCAGGCGTATCCGCATTTTACTTGCAAGGAGTGTTTTTTGTATGCTGGGTACCTGTATTGAAAATGTACGGAAGAACGTGCCATTGGTGCATAACATCACGAATTATGTCACCGTCAATGATGTGGCGAATATCCTGCTGGCTTGCGGCGGCAGCCCCATCATGTCCGACGAGCCGGAGGATGTCGAGGATATCACCACCATCTGCGGCGGGCTGAACATCAACATCGGCACGCTGAACCAGCGCAGCATCGCGGGAATGTTCCGCGCCGGGGCCAAGGCCAACGCCCTGGGCCATGTCGTGCTGCTGGATCCCGTCGGCGCGGGCGCGTCGGCACTGCGCACCAACACGGCCGTGGAGCTGATGGAAAAGGTCAAGTTCACCGTTATCCGCGGGAATATCTCTGAGATCAAGACGCTGGCGCTGGGCAGCGGCACGACCAAGGGCGTGGACGCCGACGTGGCCGACGCTGTGACCGATGCAAACCTGGACAATGCCGTTGCATTTGTCAAGGATTTCGCCGCCAAGAGCGGGGCCATCGTTGCTGTGACCGGGGCAATCGACCTGGTCAGCGACGGCAAGACCTGCTATGTCATCCGCAATGGCCGCCCCGAGATGGGCAAGATCACCGGCACGGGCTGCCAGCTCTCCGGCATGATGACGGCTTTCGTCGTCGCCAACCCCGACAACCGGCTTGAGGCCGCCGCCGCTGCCGTCTGCGCCATGGGCCTGGCGGGCGAGATCGGCTGGAGCCGTATGCAGGACGGCGACGGCAACTCCACCTACCGCAACCGCATTATCGACGCCATCTACAACATGGACGGCGCAACGCTGGACGGGGGCGCAAAGTATGAACTGCGATAAAAAGGACCTGCTGCTCTACGCCGTCACCGACCGCCATTGGCTGGACGGCCGCAGGCTCATCGACGTTGTGCGCGAGAGCCTGGACGGCGGCGTGACGATGGTACAGCTGCGGGAAAAAACACTGGAAGAGGGAAAATTCCTCGAAGAAGCGAAGGAATTGCAGGCGCTTTGCCGCGAACGCGGCGTGCCGTTCCTTGTGAATGACAACGTGGAAATTGCCCGCGAGATGAACGCCGACGGCGTCCACGTTGGCCAGAGCGATATGGAGGCACTGGACGTCCGCGCCATTCTCGGCCCCGACAAGATCCTCGGCGTGTCTGCGCAGACTGTTGAACAGGCCGTCCTGGCCGAAAAGCACGGCGCGGACTACCTTGGCGTCGGCGCGGTGTTCCCGACCGGCTCCAAGGACGATGCCGACGACGTGAGCTACGACACGCTGAAGGCCATCTGCCAAGCTGTCTCCATCCCAGTCGTTGCCATCGGCGGTATTACACAGCAGAACGTTGAAAAGCTGGCGGGCAGCGGCATCTGCGGCGTGGCGGTCATCAGCGCCATCTACGCGGCCAAAAACATCGGGCAGGCATCGAAGGATCTGAAAGCTGCCACGGAGAAAATGCTGCATGACTAAGGGCGCAATTTTTGATTTGGACGGCGTGCTGCTCGACTCCATGGGCATCTGGAACGACCTGGGTGCGCGGTATCTGCGCAGCCGGGGCCTGATGCCCGAGCCGGGCCTCAACGAGATTTTGTTCTCGATGAGCATGGAGCAGGGCGCGGAATACCTGCACACCCACTACCCGCTGGCCCAGTCCGCCGCCGAAATTGAAGCGGGCATTGAGACGATGCTGCGCGATTTTTACTACAACGAGGTTCCCGCTAAACCCGGCGCGGCGGCGCTGCTGGCCGCGCTGGCGGCAAAGGGCATCCCGATGGCGGCGGCGACCTCCAGCCCGCGCGGGCATGTGACCCACGCTTTGCAGCGGCTGGGGCTGCTCGGCTATTTTGCGCAGATCTTCACCACCGGTGAGGTCGGCGTCAGCAAGCACGAGCCGACGATTTACCTGCTGGCCGCGCAGGCCCTGGGCAGCGCACCGGGGGAGACGATCGTGTTTGAGGACAGCCTCTACGCGCTGAAAACCGCCAAAGCCGCAGGGTTTTACACGGTCGGTGTCTATGACGCCGACGGCGAAAGCGACCAGGCCGGGCTGAAAGCTGCGGCAGATTTGTATGTGAAGGAGCTGGGGGAGGCTGCCGGGAGGTGGTAAAGCCCCTCGGCCTCGTAAACTCGCCCTGCCACCTAACAAAAACGCGGTACACCGGGGGCACCACCTTGTGTCGCGCAATAAAACATTGCTGTATATATAGGAAGGAAGTATCATTATGAAAACAGCATTGACCATTGCAGGCAGTGATTCCTGCGGAGGCGCCGGTATCCAGGCAGACATCAAGACCATGACCGCCAACGGCGTTTACGCCATGAGTGCGATCACGGCCCTGACCGCCCAGAACACTACCGGCGTGACGGACATCCTTGAATCGACCCCGCATTTTCTGGCGGAACAGCTCGACGCGGTGTTCACCGATATCACCCCCGACGCCGTCAAGATCGGGATGGTCTCCTCGGCGGAGCTCATCGAGACGATCGCCGCCAAGCTGAAACAGTACGGCGCAAAGCATATCGTCGTGGACCCCGTCATGGTCGCAACGTCTGGTTCCAAACTCCTGCGGGACGACGCCGTCAGCGCCCTGTGCGCAAACCTGCTGCCGATGGCCGAGGTCCTGACGCCCAACATCCCCGAAGCCGAGATCCTGGCCGATATGCCGATCAAAAACGCCGCCGATATGGAAAAGGCCGCGCAGACCATCAGCGAAAAATACGGCTGTGCGGTGCTCTGCAAGGGCGGCCACCAGATCAACGACGCCGACGACCTGCTGTGGCGCGGCGGCGCGGGCAAATGGTTCCGCGGCAAGCGCATCGATAACCCCAACACCCACGGCACCGGCTGCACGTTGTCCAGCGCCATTGCGTCCAACCTGGCAAAAGGCTATGACCTCGACGCTTCGGTCGAGCGCGCAAAGGCCTATATCTCCGGCGCACTGGCCGCCATGCTGGACCTGGGCCGCGGCTCCGGCCCGATGGACCATATGTTTGCGCTGAAAGGGGAGTTCACCGAATGAAAAAGACTTCCACTTTCCAAAACGGCCTGATTTGGTTCGGCGCGGGCGTCTCGCTGGCAGAAATCCTCACAGGTACGTCCTTTGCACCGCTGGGCATGGCAAAGGGCTTTGCGGCTATCCTCATCGGCCACATCATCGGCTGTGCCATGATGCTGCTGGCGGGCCTCATCGGCGGCCGCACCGGCCGCAGTGCCATGGAGACCGTCAAGATGAGCTTCGGCCAGAAGGGCGGCCTGCTGTTCGCGTTCCTGAACGTCCTGCAGCTCGTCGGCTGGACGGCCATCATGATTTACGACGGCGCACTGGCGGTCGGCGGCATTTTTGCAATCGGCCGCTGGGTGTGGTGCTTGGTCATCGGGGCGCTGATCGTGCTGTGGATCGCCGTAGGCATCACCGATTTGGGCTGGATCAACAAAATTACGATGGCCGCTTTGTTTATTTTGACGTTGGTTTTGTGCAAGGTCATCTTCTTCTCCGGCAACGCCATGGTCGGCGTCGGCGGCGAGAGCCTGACCTTCGGCGCGGCGGTGGAGCTGGCCGTGGCGATGCCGCTGTCCTGGCTGCCGCTTATCAGCGACTACACCCGCGATGCCGAAAAGCCCACCCAGGCCACCTGGGTCAGCGTGCTGGTCTACGGCGCGGTGTCCTGCTGGATGTACGTCATCGGCATGGGTGCGGCGATTTTTACCGGCGAGTATGACATTGCCGTCATCATGGTCAAGGCGGGGCTGGGCATTGCCGCGCTGGTCATTCTGGTGTTTTCCACCGTTACCACGACATTTTTGGATGCGTGGAGCGCGGGCATTTCCGCCGAGAGCCTGTCCGCCAAACTGGACGGCAAAAAAACGGCCATCGCCGTGACGGTCATCGGCACGCTGGGGGCCATTCTGTTCCCGATGGACGATATCACGGGCTTTTTGTACCTGATCGGCTCGGTCTTTGCGCCGATGATCGCGGTGCAGATCGCCGATCACTTTATCTTAAAGCGCGATCGCTTTGCCGTGGCCGCCGACGCGCGCAATCTGGTCATCTGGCTGGTGGGCTTCATCGCCTACCGCCTGCTGATGGGCGTTGACACCCCGGTAGGCTACACCCTGCCCGATATGCTGCTGACCGTGGCAATTTGCGTTATTGCCGAGAAGGTCAAGCCGACGAAGGCGTAAATCCATAGTTTATAGTGCGTGGGGGTTCTGTCCATCAGAACGCCCACGCTTTTTTGCGTATCCCAGGCAAAGCGAAGGCCGGAGGGGGCTTTGCCGCCGTGCCTGACTTGCCTGCTTTCCCTGCCGATAGCCGCCACGAAACAAATTTCGCGCAACATTCGCGCAACAAGTGCGCAATAAATCTGACAAAACCTGCCAAGTTTGCCTAACTGCGCAACTGATTCGACACGAGTTGTACAAGACCAACTGACTAAGTGCACAAAAATATGACTGACTCTTTTTGCAAAACGCCGAAAATGAGCAAATCAAACTGGATATATTGCGATTTTGCAGCAAGAGTGCTATATTTTTATATAAGAAACGTAAAAACCAGGTAGGCAGCGGCAGAAAAAGGCTGCTGCATATTTTTAACCGGGTTGCGCACCAGCGGTTGCGCAACGGGAAAGGGGCCAGCCCCTTTCCTATTCCACAGCGGGCTGTGGAATAATAAGCTCTGTCAGGTAAGGGAGGGCAGGCTGATGAAAAAGAAATTTTCTGTACTGCAGCGCGCAGCGGCATTGCTGGCCGCTCTGTGCCTGCTGGCGGGTTTGGCTCTGCCCGTCTGCGCGGAGGGCACCGACGACGCCCTTTCTGCGCAGAATGTGGAAACGATGCAGCAAGGGAACGACCCCACCGTCGAAACCCTGCCGGATGGGCAGACCGACGAGGACAAGACCGCCCCGGACGGCGCGGCTGTTGCGACCCAGACCCCCACGCCGACGGCAACGCCCACCGCGACCACGACCCCCACGCCGACGGCAGCGCCCGCCGCGACCCCGACCCCCACGCCGACGGCGGCGCCCACTGCGACCCCGACCCCCACGCCGACGGCGACGCCCACGGCGACCCCGACGGCGACACCCACTGCGAAACCGACCCCGAAACCGACGCCCACCGTGACGCCGATACCGGATAACGAGGAGAACAGCGAAAGCGAAGAAAAATTTGTAACCTTCGCGAAAGTCAATGCAGTTGCGGAGAGCGGAACAGAACACCCGAAGGGAAATTACACAATCTATTTTGTACCGCCTACATACTGGACTGAAGGAGAAAATGAAAATGTAGAAATCTATTTCCGCGGACTTCGCGGTGCAGGTAATGGTAATAATGATAGCGAGTATAAGGCCGCCATGACGAAAAGTGGTGAAATCAGGAAAACAGACGGGCGGCCAATTTACAAAATTGAGCTATCTTCCGCAAATGGTTCAGAATCTTGCCCAAATGGTGGTTATGTGTGGGTGCGGTTCCAAGTTGGAGAGGATGACACGGCATCAAAGTGGATAACGATAAGAACTACGGATAACGACAGTAACAGTTGGCTGTTTGTTGATGAAATGGGTGGAAAGTGCTTTGAAGGAGACAAATATTTTGAAGGAAACGACAAAGATAAAGAGAATATTGTGATCACCGATGCAGCGGCCGTTTCAAAGTTGGCTGCCTACGACGATATCGTCAAAAAGCACGTTCGCTACGGCGGCCAGACAATCTATTTTCAAAACAAAACGGAGAGCGCTCTCACCAATATCACAGTAACGTTCTACGAAAAAGACGGTGATACATACCAAAAAGTCGGCGGGGAGCAGACGATTTCCTTGGTTCCCGCAGGTAAAGTCTCTGACGCAATCACGATTCCGCGTGACCCTTGCGCCTATGTCAGATTCACCGATGCAGACGGCAAAACCATCGGCAAACCGTACTATAACTTCTACAATGATGAAGATGCTTCGGAAGATGTAGGTACATTCCAGTATAACGCCCAAACGAATGACTGCTTTATCTACAATGGGGCGTCTGACGTCCAGTGGGGCGCGCCCAACGCAACACGCATTTACTTTGACGCGACGTTCTCGGATATGTCGTACCAGAACGATTCCGAAACGGTAGACGGAATGCCGGGAAACGACGGAAAGCTTTACTATATCCTGACCGGGGAGGACAAAACGCAGCAGACAGGTGAGATGACCCGGCTGGAGGATCGTTCCGAGTCAAGACACCTTTGGTATGTAAATGTCCCGGCAGGCTACACGAAAGTACAGTTCTCCGATAAAGCAACCCCGCCGGCGAGCAATATCAATGGCCGTGCAACGGCCACGCTGACATGGGGGGACCTGAAAGAGCCGTGCTTCTATGCGGACACCGGCGATGACATTACCTACGTTGGTGGGTATCGTGGAGGCTATTGGGGTGAAAAATCTGATATCCGCGATGCGGAAGCGGGCAAGACGAAGGCCGGCCAGATCAGGAAACCGGTCGTTAAACTTGAAGAGAAGGCATTTACCCAGCAAGCTAACACAAAGTATATCGACAGTACCCTGTATGACTACTACTCGGACTACGAGCTGAACGGAAAAACACGTGAAGACTATTCCTACAAAGGAACTCAAACACATCAAGCATTTGTTGAGTTTGAGCAATTTGACCGCGCATTGAGCGATTATTACAATGATTATGAGGCGCCGGCGACAAGGCAAAAGGTTCAGTATCCATTGTATACAGGGCATTTCCAGCCAAATCGAGACAGTGCATGGTTTAGCGATATTGCTGCTAATCTTGGCCTATATGGATGGGGTTACAAAGGCACTGCAACGGATGGTTTGTATAATACGTTTATGGCAGTCAACAATGCAGTCGTTGATGTAAAGGGTTATACTGGCAATGAACTTGATTCGAGTACCTTCCAAGGCTTGGTAAGCGATAAGCGCGACGGAAATCATAACCCGACCCTGTACGGAACAGATTTGGCAGAACCGCACTTTAATGAAAAATTTCTGACCGGAGATAACTCTGCAAAGGCTGTACTGGGCAAGGTCTACAAAGATGTTGCGTTCCCCTTTAAGCAAGCACCGATCTTTGCAGAGCAAGGCAATAAGAATGACCCGGAAAATGCAGCGCAGTATTGGTACTATGATAGCAACGAGACGCCGCTGTATTTGAAACAAGATACAAGCGAAGGCGGCGGCTATTATCTTGACAGCGAAATGGAAGGTGAAGAGAAGAATAGGTCACAAAATCTTAATACTGTGAACAAACCTACAGGCAGCAACGGCTTCTTCCCCTTCAACCAATATGCAGGCAATCATGTCAACCAGTACAACTACGGTTACGGTGCTAAACTGCAATTTGACTTTACGTTGACAGAGGACGGCCAGGTCGTAGTAGGAAAAGATGAGAGCAAGAAAGTCCCCATCAAGTTCTTCTTCTCCGGCGATGATGATGTGTGGGTGTTCATTGATGACCAGCTGGTGCTGGATGTCGGCGGTGCCCGTGCAAAAGCGGAAGGTCTGCTGGAGTTTGGCGCGGACAAGAACGGCAACAACACCGTTACATCCTACGTCAGCAAGATTAAAGACAGCAACAACCAAAATTATGACTCGCTGGGAAGTGACTCCAAACGCGTAACCTTTAGGGGTACGAGTTATGAGTTCAAATGGAAGAGCAAAGAAAACAAACAGATGACGCTCCCCAAGAACACCAAGCACACCCTTACCATGTACTACATGGAGCGCGGTATGTGGGAGTCCAACATGGCGGTGGCGTTCAACTTCCCGGATCATAACGAGCTGCAGGTGGAAAAACAGGTCGATGCGAACGATGTTCGCGGCTTGCTGCAACCCTACTTCACGAATTCCACCCGCCAGTTCACGGTCGGCATCAAAAACTGGGCGACCCATTATGCCGCACTGGACTCGACGGCAACAACGGATGCAGGCGGCAGCTCCGGCATCGGCTTTACGACCAAGCAGTATACCATCCCGGACTACGGCTCGGTAGCGGCGGGCGGTCTGAAGGAAGCGGTCGGGGCGCAGTATACCACCAGCAAGGACGATAAGACCCACACGGTGGTGAACAGCGACGGCACGTTTGACCTGCAAAACGGCGAAACCGTCACCTTTGCGGATCAGTTCCGGCGCGGCAGTTATATCTCGCTGCAAGAGGACGCCGACCAGAAACTGTATGACACCACCTGGGAAATCTACGAGAACGGCAAGCTCGTCACGAAAAGCGTGAACGATGGCGCAGTTGACCTTGTAAAGGATGCTCCGCAGAAAATGCAGGGCAATGGCACAACCCCGGATGATGGCCGTATGGAAGTGTACAAAGATGGCAACGATGAAGACGGAAAGAAGTTTGAGAACGACGGCTACAAAGCAACCCAAAAGCCGGATGACTCCATCGTGTTCCGCTCGTACAGTAACCCGGAGCGTACAGACCAGTTCACCAAGTTGAAGGTGAAATTCATCAACAAAGTCAAAACCGGCTCGCTGAGCATCGCCAAACAGGTGCCGCCGGACGAGGAAACGACTTTTTTGGGGAAAACGTACACCTTTACCGTGCAGTACTCGAACATCGGCGGCCTGGGCGGCGACAAGGTAGTAACCGAAACAGTTGAAGTTCCAGTCGGCCAAATCCGTACGCTGGACAAGATACCGATTGGCACGAAGGTTACAATCACGGAAAACCCCAAACCGGGTAGCTATATCAAGAGCATCACCGTGAACGACACGCCGGTAGACGGCGACGAAGTCAGCCGCACTATTGTTGCAGACACGCCGGACACGAACGACAGCAACAAAACGATACCCGGCGTTCAGGTGGTGTTCACCAACACGGCACACAAGCCGATCACGATTGATGTAGAAAAGAAATGGCAGGATTCCAAAGGTGGTGATCTTACCACCGGCCTGCCGGAATCGATTCGGATCGAATTGCAGCGCCGCCATGCGGGCAGGCCGGATGAAAAATGGACAGATGTGCCGGACACGGAAGTTGAACTGAAGAATGGAACGTGGAAACACACGTTCACCGGCATGGATGCCTGTGACATCAACGGCCCTACCTATTATGAGTACCGCGTGGTGGAATGGGATGCGGAAAATGGCCAGTACACCGCCAGCGGCACGCTGAAACTGGGTGACTATAATTACCAAGTTACCAGCGAAAAGAAAACCATAACGGAAAATGTTGATTCGGTATCGCTTACCCTGACCAACAAGCAGGTGCCGCCGGTGTATGAGCTGGCTATCACTAAGCAGGGCCTTGACGAGAACGGCAACAAAACCAAACTGCTGAACGGCGTGGAGTTCAAGCTGGAAAAGCTGAGCGGAAACAGCGTTGATACGACGTTTAAGGCAGTGACCAAGACGACCAAGGGCGACGGCGACAACGCGGGCAAGTGCAGTTTTACAAACCTGTCTGAGGGCAGCTACCGTTTGACGGAACTGAAAACCGTGGACGGCTACAACCTGCTGGCCGCACCGATCGAGTTTACCCTGCAAAACGGCAAATGCCTGATAAACGGCGAAACACAAAACATTGTGGAAGGCACACCCGCCAAGGGCTACACGGTGAATTTGATCATCAACAACCGCAAGGGCTTTACGCTGCCGCATACCGGCGCGGACGCCCCCAGCCTGTGGCTGCTGATCGGCCTGCCGCTGCTGGTGGCCGGGCTGCTGGTGCTGGTATTCCGCTACAATCGGAAAGGGGGCAAGCGTTCCTGATATGGCCCCCGATTTCCCCGCTACGATAATCTTAAAAAGAAAGAGGTTATGACAGATGAAACTAAAACGTTTCCTTACCGGCGTCCTCAGCGCCGTAATGGCCCTCAGCGTCTGCGCCCTCCCCGCCGCCGCGGCGGAAGGCAACGCGAGCACAACGGCGACCAAGTACACCACAAGTACGATTAACAAGAGCAAAAGGGGCTCTATTACAATTTATAAGCGCTCAATGACAACAACGCTTCCGACGGAACCAGCCGGAAAGGGTGAAACTACTACCCCCGATGGAGATCCGCTGGAAAATGTAGGCTTTACAGTATATAAGGTTCTGGATGCCGGCAAACTGGTGGAATATTATAATGGTTTGTCCACTGAAACAGTAAAAGAAATTACTGTCGCAAGCTGTTTTAAGGATGGCACAGCTGCAACAGCGTACACAAAAGAAAATCTGAAAACGGAAATCGCAGAGGCAGCTGTCAAAGATATCAACAACAAGACTGAGCTGTTTACGAATGACCAGGGCGTGGTCAAATTTGACAATTTGGAAGTTGGTCTGTACTTGGTGATGGAGACCACCCTGCCGCAGGCGGTCACACAGAAAGCAGAACCGTTCCTGGTTTCTATTCCCATGACTCGTATTGGTGCGGGCGAAGATGAAACGACAAACCCCAATAATGAGGTCTGGATGTATGATGTTACGGTCTACCCCAAGAACAGCATCGCACAGGGCAATGTGACTCTTGAAAAGAAGGGCGTTACTGGCTCTGATACTGCACATGCAGTAGGTTTGGACGGCGTTAAATTTACGCTGTACAGAAAGAGCGATACGGATGGTACATATACCGCAGTTGCTGACTGCACAGACAAAGTGACTGCGAACGGTCAAATTCAATTTTCCAATCTGCGCAAAGGCTCCTATTACATCATGGAGACTGGCTATGCAGATAATGTTGACGCAGGCTATATTCTGGACACCAAAGCAAAGTACGCATTCGCTATTGATAAAGACGGTAAAGTTGCTGCAAATACAGACTTGACCGGCAATGACGTGGTAACGGCGACGGAAGGCGTTTTTGCTATCAGTGCAGAGGATTCTAAACTGACTGTTTACAACTACAAGCCCGACGTGGAAAAGACTGTTACTAAGCGCGATGGGAACAACACTGTTACGGACAATGGAAAGACCGTTGGCAACCACGAGGCTGACTACGGTGTTGGTGATAAAGTTACCTATACGCTGACCATTGATGTCCCTGCAAATATTGCTAAGCTGAGAACTTTTACCGTTACGGATACGACGGTGGCAGCACAGTTAGTGCATGATACTGGTAGGGTGACTGTATCTGCAAAGAACAAGGACAATACAGTTACAGACATTACAAGTGCCTATGGAACACCGGACATTAAAACTGAAGGTAAGAACTCTGTTCTGACGATTGCCTTTACGCCTGCAAACCTTGAAAGTGTTGCTGGCGGTCAGATTACCATTACCTATACTGCTACTGTACAGAAAGATGCTATTGTTGCTGGTAGCGGTAACGTGAACAGCGCAAAGTTGCAGTACTCCCGCACGACGGATACGACTAAAGCGGAAGAAGACGAAAATAAGCCTTACGAAATCGAGGACCAGAGCGTTGTTTATACCTTCTCGACCAGCCTTCTGAAAAAGGGCGAAGGCGGTACTTACGACGGTACGGCCATGCCGGGCGTTACCTTTGCGCTGTATAAAAAAGTAGAAGATAGTGAATGGAATGCCCAGGGGAAAGTTACAATCGCAGGCAAGGAATACGATAAAAACACCAATGTGATTAGCAATGCAGTTGCACTTGGACTGACAGAAAATTCCAGCGAAACATGGATTAAAATTTACTATGCGGAAAGAATGGAAGACGGTGCTACGGGTACTGACGGCAAACTGACCTACACAGGTCTGCCGAAGGGTACTTACAAATTTGTCGAGACCAAGACGCTGGATGGTTACAATCTGCTGTCCCAGCCTGTTGATGCAAAGTTGACGCTGGATTATACTACCATGTGGGATACGTCCAGCACATATAAGAATGGCGTTCTGGTAAAGCATAAGTACAATACTACCAGCTACAAGAGTAACGGAGAGGATGCAACGCCGGGCGCTGAAATTACCATCATCAACCGCAGCGGCTTCCAGCTGCCTGTCACCGGTGGTTTTGGCACACTCCTGTTCAGCGGTATCGGCGTGCTGCTGGTGCTGGCCGGTGTGGCGGTGCTGTTCAGCATGAAAAAGAAGAACGACCGCGCTTAAAACCGCATGATGCAAACACCAAAAGATAATTAGAAGGGTAAACCCATAGGGGAAGGGCCGGGATTGGCTCTTCCCCTATGGTGGTTATGGGGGTATAATAGAAGGCAAAGGGGATATGGCGGGGAGAAATCCCTCCGGCCGCCGATGGCGGCCACCTCCCTTTGACAAGGGAGGCGGAATCCCTCCGCCTCGCAAAGCTCGGCCACCGCTCCCCTTCTGGCGCTTCGCGCCACCTCCCTCGTACCGGGGGAGTCTGTCTTTAACAAGAGAGGCTTTGCGGGCCGATGCAGGCATCGGCCCCTGCATGGCACAGTGCGGGTGAATGTAGGGGGCGGCGTCCTCGACGCCCCGCCGTCGCGAATGGCCGCGCGTTCGCCATTCTTCCACACTCTCAACTTACCACAGAAAGGCACACCTATGGATACCACAGGCAAATTAAAACTTGGATTTGCGGCGCTGATGATTCTGTCGGGCATCGGCGTGGCGATGTACCCGGTCGTCAGCAACGCGGTGGCACAGCGCCATGCGTCGGCGGTCATTGACAGCTACGACGATACCGTCCAATCCATGGATACAGAAAAGCTCGATGCTGCGAAAGAAGCGGCCCGCAGCTACAACGAACAGCTCAGCAATGCCGTGGGCCGCGACGCGGCGGGCGAAGCCGCCGACACCGGCACAAGCTATGTGGACCTGATGGACGTGGGCGAGAGCCTGGGCTACATAAAAATCCCAAAAATCGACGTCAATCTGCCGATTTATGAGGGCACCAGCGACGAGGTGCTGCTCAAGGGCGTCGGCCATCTGGAAGGGTCGAGCTATCCGCTTGGCGGCGACAGCACCCACAGCGTGCTGACAGGCCACCGCGGCCTGGCCGAGGCCGTCCTGTTTACCGATTTGGACAAAATGCAGGAAGGTGACAAATTTTACCTGCACGTCATGGACGAAGTCCTAGCCTACCAGGTCGACCAGGTCAAGGTCGTGGAGCCGGAACACACCGAGGATTTGGAAATCATCCCCGGCGGGGACTACTGCACCCTTGTCACCTGCACGCCCTATGCCATCAACACCCACCGTATGCTGGTGCGCGGCGTGCGCGTGCCCTACAACGGCGAGGACGAGGACGCCGACACCCCGCAGGCCGTGCAGTACCAGGCATTGAACACCGGCAACATCGTCAAGCGCGTGGTGGACGCCTGGCCGTGGATCAGCGTGACCGGCAGTATTATCATCGGCGGCGAGGCACTGCTGCTGCTTTTGCTGCTGCACCGCTGCAAAAAGCGCGAGGAGGAAGACTGATGAAACGCCTGCTGCTGCAAATTTTTGCGTGGCTTGCCATACTGGTGGGCGTGGGGCTGATGCTGCAGCCGACGGTCAGCCAATACCTGACCCGCCGCAAAAGCACCGCCGCCGTGGAAACCTTTGTGCAGTCCGCCGCCGAGTCCGCCGCCGTGGCCGCTGACGACCCGGCTGCCGAAAACACGCGCCCCTACGCAGATCTATACGACGCACTGCAAGCCTACAACGCGGAAATCTACGCCGCGGGGCAAAGCGGGCTGAAGGACCCCTTTGCCTACGAGACGCCCGCCTTTGACCTGACGGCCTACGGCCTGCCCGATGATATGATCGCCGCGCTGTGGGTGCCGCGCCTGGATTTAGATTTGCCGGTGTATCTGGGGGCCAGCACCGAAAACATGGCCCGGGGCGGCGCACTGCTGGGGCAGACCTCGATGCCGCTGGGCGGCGCGAACACCAACACGGTCATTGCCGCCCACCGCGGCTACTACGGCGCGGAGATGCTGCGCAACGTGCAGCAGATACAGATTGGCGACAAAATCACCCTGACCACGCCGTGGGAGACCCTGACCTACCGCGTGTGTGAACTGAAAATTATACAGCCGGACGACATAAATGCGATACTGATACAGCCGGGACGGGATCTGTTGACCTTGACGACCTGCCACCCCTACACCCAGAACACCCAGCGCTACCTGGTCATTGCCGAGCGTGACCCCGCCGCCGCCCCCGCCACCCATGAGGAAGATTTGGCCGAGTGCGCGGGCAGCTGGGACGCCGCGCCCCGCCAGGTGACGGTGGAAAGCCCCGACGGCACCGCCGCCGTGGAGGAGATCGCGCCCGAGAGCATCAGCCCGCTGCCGAACGAGGGCAGCGGCGAGGATGCGGGCGGGGCGTACTCCAACTGGATGATATGGCTGGAAAACAACGCCCTGTGGGCAGGAATTGTGCTGATTGCCGCCGTGGTGGGGTGCGGGCTGATCCTGCGCCGCCACAGAAAGGACTGACCGATGCAGACACGAGAAAAAGCGCTGGCCGTGACGGCCGAGGTGGGCAAGGCCGTACTGGGCAAGCCCGAAGCAATTTTGAAAATCATGATGGCAATGCTGGCCCGCGGCCATGTGCTGGTGGAGGATATCCCCGGCGTGGGCAAAACCACACTGGCCCAGGCGTTTGCCCGCGCTATGCAGCTGACCCAGAACCGCGTACAGTTCACACCGGACGTATTACCGTCTGATATTGTGGGGTTTTCGCTGTACCAAAAAGAGACCGGCAAGTTCGTTTACCACCCCGGCGCGGTGGCCTGCAACCTGTTTTTGGCCGATGAGATCAACCGTACCAGCGCCCGCACCCAATCCGCCCTGCTGGAAGTCATGGAGGAAGGTGCGGTGACGGTGGATGGCGTGACCCGCAAGCTGCCCCAGCCCTTCACCGTCATGGCGACGGAAAACCCGGTTGGCTCGATCGGTACGCAGATGCTGCCGGAGTCGCAGCTTGACCGTTTTATGGTCTGCGTGGTCATGGGCTACCCCGACACCGAGGCCGAAATGGAGATTTTGACCCGCCAGCCGCGCCACGGTCTGCTGGACCGTGTGCAGCCGGTCATGGACCAGAACGACCTACTGACCATGCAGGCCGAGGTGGACAACATTTATATGAGTGATGAAATTTTGCGGTATATCGTAGAGCTTTCCCAGGCGACCCGCAAGGACGCACGGCTGGCGCTGGGGCTTAGCCCTCGTGCGTCGCTGGCCGTGGCCGGTATGGCGCGGGCTGCGGCGTACCTCTCGGGGCGGGAGTTTGTCGTGCCCCAGGATGTGACCGCGATTTTTGCCGACACCGCGCACCACCGCCTGAGCCTGACCGAGCAGGCCCGCACCGGCGGGGAGACGGTGGAAAACGTGATCGCCGACGTGCTGCACACTGTGCCGCGCCCCCGCCCGGAGAAACCGACCCATGGCAGGTAAGGTGGGCTGCGGCCTGCTGCTGGCCGTGCTGTTTTGCGCCGCCGCGGTCAGCCGTGCGCCGTTTGTGGTGTTCCTGCTGGCGCTGGCGATGGTGTTCACCGCGTTTTTGTGGTGGGACGCCCGCACGCTGCGGCGGCAGATGACGGCGGCCTTGCAGCTGCCCGCCAAACCGGTGCGCCCCGGCGAGGCATTTGCCGTGACCGTACACCTGCAAAACGCCGGGCGGCGCACCGTGCCTGAACTGCGGGCCGTGCTGCGGGCCGAGGATGCCGAGAGCGGTACGGCCATCGAGCTACCCTGTGCCGCCATGCTGGCCCCGGGCGGCCGCGCCGACCTGCGGGTGACGCTGCGGGCCGCCAAAAGCGGGCTGTGGCGGTTCAAACTGCAAAAGCTGACGGTGCGGGACCACTTGGGCCTGTTTGCGGCGGACTGCCCGCCGGACGGCCAAACGTGGGAGCTGTGCGTGCTGCCGCCCGCCGAGGGAGAGGCCGACGGCGCGGGCAATACCCCGCAGAACCGCGCCGAGCAGGAGAGCCGTGCGGGACAGGACATTGCCGACGGCGTCTACGACCTGCGCCCCTACCGTGTGGGGGATCCCTTAAAACAAATCCACTGGAAATTGACGGCCAAGGTGGACGAACTGACCGTGCGGGAGCCGCTGGGCACGACCTACCGTGCCGACCCGGCGGGCACGCTGCTGGCCGAGGATGGCGGCACCCCGCCGCCCGTGCTGCATTTTGGGCGGGCGGCTGTGACCCGGCTGCGCACCCTGACCCGCCGCAAGGCCGCCGACCCGGACACCGGGCTGGAATTTGTGGACCGCGTGCTGCTGCCCCAGCAGGGTGCGGCGGCACGGCCTGTTCTGCGTGGCTGCGTGGATTTCTCGATACTTTTGCTGCTGACGCTGGGGCTGCTGGCGGCGGTGAACAGCGCGTTTTCGCTGGCGCTGCCCGCCTGGATCTGGCCCGGCGCGGCGGCGCTGTGCGCCTTGTGGCTGGCGCTGTGCTATGCGCCGCTGCCTGCCGCTGCCAAGCGCGGGGCTGTGCTGGCGCTGGCCGTGGGGTATCTGGTGCTGCTGTTTTTGGTGCAGCGGGACTTCCTGCGCGGCATGGAAGCCTTTGCCAACGCCGTGAAGCTATGCCTGAATACACGTTTTAACGCGGATTTTGCCGTGGGTGAGGCGGGTGCGTGCGGACTGTTTGTGCTGCTGGCGCTTGTGCCCATCACAGCGTTTTTTGCCGCTGTGACGGTCTGGCGCAGCGACGCGCTGCTTTTGGATTTGGTATTGCTGCCTGCCGTGGTGCTTGTGCTGCTGGCGGGCGCGGGCGGCGGAGCTGTGGGCTGGCTGCTGCTGCTCCTGGGCTGCGTCGGCGCGTGGGCGGCGGCGCGGTCGGTGCGGCGCAGGCGGCTGTGGGGCAAAAAAGGTTCCACCGTTTACACTGCGAATGTGGAAAATTTCCTCACGACCCAGAAAACCACCGCCGCCGGGATGATGCTGGTCTGCGCGGTGCTGTTCCTGCCTGCGCTGGCACTGCGCCCGGTGCTGGCCCTGCCGCTGGATGCTCTGCAGCCGGTGACGGAGCGCACCCGGGCGGCGGCGCTGGGGGCGGCCATCGAGTGGCTGCCAAAAATCAGCGGCGGGGCGTTGAACTTTCACGTCAGCGCGGCGGCGGGCGGCGTCGAGGACGGCAGCCTGACCCAGAGCGACGGCCTGGCCCTGCAAGGGCTGGAGGATTTACTCGTCACGACCGACGAGAAGCCGACGGAGACGGTCTACCTGCGCGGGTTTATCGGCGCGGAATACGATGGGCATAGCTGGCAGCCTGCGGACGCCGAGCAGTTCGACAATGCCGCCGCCAGCTGGAAAACCGACGGTGACAGCCGTTTGGCAATCGCGAACCTGCCGTTTCTGCGGGCCGCTTACGATGGTGCCGCACCGCAGCAGATGACCGTGCAGCGGCTGCACGCCAGCGATGCCTACACTTTTGCACCCTATAACGCCTATTTTAACGACTACTACCGCCTGGATGGCGACGGCGCGGCAGCAGGCCAGACCGCGCAGGACGACACGTTCTACTACTTCCCGCGCGGGGAGGCAAAAACGCTGCTGACCGCCCGTGCCGACGCGGATCCCAGTGTGCTGGACCGGCTGGAAAGCGCCTACGCGGCCTACGCCGAGAGCCGCTACCTGGCGACACCCGACGGCGCAGACTACGGCACACTGCAAGAATTTTTCGATGCAGCGGAAAAAGAACACAAACTGACCGGCGACGCCGACGCGATACGAACCTTTGTGCGCAGCTACCTGAACGAGCACTGTACCTACACCAGTGACCCGCTCCAGCCGGCCGACGGGGCCGACCCGGTGTTGTATTTTCTGAACGAGAGCCATGCGGGCAGCAGCACGCAGTTTGCGTCGTCGGCGGTGGTGCTCTGCCGGATGCTGGGCCTGCCCGCCCGCTATGTGGTGGGCTATGCCGCCCCACAAAGCCTGTTTGCCGAGAGTGACGGCGGCTGGCAGGCCGTTTTGCAGGACGACAACGCCCACGCCTGGGCCGAGGTGTACCTTGCCGGGCAGGGCTGGACCCCGCTGGAAACGACCCCCGGCATGGTCAGCGAACTGACCGAGGACCAGCTGGCCGCCGATACGAACGCTGTGCCGGCTGCCGATGATGCCGAGACCCCGCTGCCCGCCGCAACGCCCGCGCCGGAGGCGGACCCGACCGCCCCGCAGGCCCGAGCTTTTTGGTGGCTGCTGCCGCTGGCGGCGGTGCTGGCCGCGCTGGCCGTGTGGGGCATTGCCCGTGCACGGCGCACCCCGGCCGATACTGTGCGGGCGGAGTTCCGCGCGCTGTACAAAAAGATGTGCCGCTGCGGCCTGGGTGAAGGGGTATCCTCTGATCAGGAAGAGTTTAAACAATTTTTATGGGAACACACCAAAACGGCGGCCCCGCAGGATGTGGAAACGCTGCTGGCGCTTGTGCAGACGGTGCAGTTTGCGCCGGGGCCGGTCGGCGCGCAAACCGCGCAACAGGTACGCGGCTTGTGCCGCATACTGCGCAAAAATTTACACAGGTAATTGCCGGAAAATATGTGATATTCTCCAGGGGGGAGAAGTAACAAGAGCAAATAACGCCTTGACGCGGCGCTTCAAACCTATTATTATAGTAGTGAAATGCAATAGGGAGATGAAATCATGGCGCGATTGCCGAAAAATGACAAAGTTGTGGACATTGGAACGATCGCTGCGGCTTTGGGAGTGTCAAAAACAACGGTATCCCGGGCAATATCCGGCAATGGCCGTGTGGGCGCAGCAACCCGTCAGCGCGTACAGGACTACGTGAAGGAGCATAACTACACTCCCAGCGTGATGGCACGCGGGCTGGCGATGCGCTGCTCGTACAACATTTCGCTGGTGGTCTCCAAGCAGTTCTCTGATTTTGAGATGCCGTTTTTGCGCAAGACGATGCGTTCGGTCTATCAGGTGGCGGAGGATTGCGATTACGATGTGCTGCTGACCCTGGTAGGTGAGAACGAGACACGCCCGGTGGAGCGTCTTTTGGACAACCGCAAGATCGACGGCCTGATTCTGACCCGCACGCTGGAACGCGACCCGCTGATCCCGCTGCTGAAAAGCCGCAAGCTGCCCTTTGTAGCCATCGGCCGCCCCGAGGATCCGACCGTGATGTCGGTGGATCATGACCAGGTCGGCGGCTGCCGGGAGCTGACCAGCCTGCTGCTGATGAAGGGCATGAAGCGGATCGCCCTTCTGGGCGGCACGATGCTGTACACCGTCAATATGTCGCGCCTGGAAGGTTTCAAGCAGGCCTATGACATGATGGACCAGAAAATCGACGAGAGCCTGCTGTTTTTGGAGCTGGAAACCGACGACCTGCGGATGCAGGCCGTGAGCCAGGCGTTGGAGCGCAAGCCGGACTGTATCCTGTGCATGGACGACCGGCTGACCCTGCTGGCGATGAATATGCTCAAGCAGCAGGGCGTGCGGGTGCCGCAGGATATCCGCGTGGCGTCGCTGTATGACAGCAGCGCGCTGGCTGAGTCGTCGCCCGCCATCACGGCGGTGCAGTTTGACGCCTACGCCCTGGGCCGCAAAGCGACCCAGCAGCTTTTGCAGGCGCTCAAAGGCCGCGAGGTGGAGACCCGCGTGGAACTGGGCTACCAGGTCAGTATGCGGGAATCGACGAAAACCTGAGATAGGGTATATAATAAGTATATTAGGCAGCACGCCGTGGAAACGGTGCGCTGCCTTTTTGTAGGGGCGGCATAGATGCCGCCCGCGGTTTCCCGGGGAATGGGCGGTAATGGGGAACGCGCGGGCCGCATAGATGCCGCCCCTACAACTCCACAAAAAAATGAATCGCGTAATGGCGGCAAACGCACCGGGAGGCATGAATCCCTCCCCCCACAGGGGGATAGAGTCGAGAAAAATAGAGGCGGATGGAGGTGCGATTTGCCGTGAAAACTGCGCAACATATGGAAACGGTTGCGCAACAAAGGAACCGTTTCCGACAAAAAGCAACCTGTTTTTTGAAATATTTCCACAAAAACAGGTATTCTAATTTGTGCAAGGTTCCAATCTTGGATAAAATCACCAAAAAACGATTGATTTTTCGCTATTTATGGTGTATTATAATATCAATCCGAAACGGAAACGTTTCCGAAAAAGAAAACGCAATCACTACTGCAACTCTTGTTTTTCTTTAGAAGGAGGAAAAAACATGAAAGCGAAAAAGACTCTCTCCGTGACCCTGGCCGCCGCGATGGCAGCCGGTCTGCTGGCAGGCTGCGGCGGCAGCGCCTCCACGGCCACCTCTACCGCAGAGGCCGCTTCTACCGCGGACTCCACCTCCACTGCTGCTTCTACCGAGGCTGAGGCCCCCGCAGCAGCCGGCAAGGTCTACTACCTGAACTTCAAGCCCGAGCAGGATGAAGCCTGGCAGG
>ERZ827104.1368-NODE-1368-length-21814-cov-5.542029_pt1 | contig 21814 bp, 20 predicted proteins | sample MGYA00519781_ERZ827104 | MGnify/ENA primary metagenome ERZ827104 (study PRJEB31778, sample SAMEA3449257) | human gut metagenome | biome: human gut; feature: human-associated habitat; material: faeces | place: United Kingdom | collected 2010/2012 ...
GCGACAAAGTTACATCTTCTTTATCAAATCACCAAATCCGTTTTTGGACGCTTACCCACCATCATCGCCCATTGCAAGATCACATTTCTTGGAGGCCATTGCTCTTGCGGCAAACGCTCAATACCTTCAAACATAATTCCAACAAGCGCCTGCTTCTTGGCTAATCCAAAGATCTCATTCCATTCCTTTTCAGATAGCGTATGGGATAATTGAACCATTTTTCCTATGGCAGATTGAAGAATGGTATAAAAATCCTGCAATATCATTTCTTCAACCCTTGATACACTCCTCCTACTTCATCAGCAATCTGGTCCCAATCATACTTGCTCATATCGTAATCCACATGCTGCAATGGAGCCTCGATAATCTTTCCGAGTTTTTCAGAAAGTTCATCTACATTACCACAATGGAAGTAATCATCCTTTGGCAAGCCAACCTCCAGATTCGCAGGAATATCACTCACTACCACCTTTACACCATAGCTCATCGCCTCCAACAGGGCAATCGGCAAACCTTCGTGCGAAGATGAAAGACAATAGCAGCGGCAATTCGTCAACAGTGAATGAAGCTTTCTGCCCTTGATAAAGCCAGTAAGCACCACACCATTTTCCCTTGCCATCTGCTTCAATCCCAACGAATACTCATCCTCGAAATCCGTATCACCAGCCAGCACCAGCTTGTAGCCCTGCTCTATTAACTTTTCATTCTTAACTATCAACTGTCTATACGCTTCCACCAGATGATGCAGGTTCTTCTCAGGCACAAATCGGCACATACCCAGGATATACTTGCCCTTCTCTATCCCTAATTCTTTGAAATATTCAGGATAGTCACAGATCTCAGGCTCAGAGACACCATTATATATAAGGTGTACATTCTTCGTTCTTCCATATTTACGGGCAATGAGGTTCTTGATGACATTCGAGATAACGATGACATCATCGGCAAACATGCAGCCCATCCGCTCACCCATTTTCAGGATAGTCTTGGCAGCAAATCCCCACTTGTCCCTGTCATAATCAGGACCATGATGCGTAAACACCACCTTCATGCCCAGCAATTTGGCGTATGGCACCAGCAGTGCAGGACCGATGGCATGGATATGCAATACATCTGCGCCCAACTTCTTCGCCTCATTGATGGCACGGAAAGTATGGATGATAGCCTCGAAACTTTTCTTCTTAGGCGAAGGAATCGTTACCAGTTTCACTCCCTTCCATTCCTTCAGGTCATCCTTCACATAGTTCGAGCGACGGATCAGCGTCACGTCATACCCACGCTCCACCATTCTAGGGAACAATTCCTCACAATGCGTCTCCACGCCACCCATGATATTCGGGATACCACGAGTACCTGTTACAACTATTTTCATAAAAAACTAGAGATTTTCAAAATAAAAGTATTACCTTTGCAGGCATGAATAAGATTTTAAACTATATCAAAGAAGCCATACAGTACTTCGGCATCATCTTGATGTCGATGCTCTCCGCACTGTGGCTTCTTATCAATCATAAGAGAATCAAGTGATTATTTTTTCAGGAAGCTTTCATAGAAAGCGCTTAATCTTGGATAATAATTATCCAAACTTAATTTATCATGAGCAAACTTGATTGCCCCTGCACTATAATTCATATAATTTTCAGCTGATAAAGAATTTGCCTTTTCAACAACTTCTCTCAACCCTTTGCTATTTCCACTTTCAAACTGATAACCAGTTTCACCTTCCACCACGATTTCAGGAATACCACCTATCTTGGCACCGATTACAGGAGTACCAGCAGAATAAGCCTCAATTATCGTCATCGGATTGTTCTCATACCATTCAGATGGTACAATCACAAAGTAAGCATTAGCAACCAGGTCTTTTAATTCCTTACCTCGCTTGTAGCCAAGGAACTCAACATTCTTCATCCCATAAGAACGAACAAACTCTTTGAGCCCGTCTTCTTTCGGTCCTGTACCGACCACCTTCAGAGTACACTCTGGTAAATCCTTGAAAGCTTCCAGCAACGTTCTAACACCTTTTTCATACGACAATCTTCCAAAATACAGGAAGTATTTCTCTTTAGGCATTGTCTTGGGTGTTTCTGCTATCGAAGTCGAGAAATTATAGAGCGTAATGTTCGGTATATTCTTTACTGCCGGCATATACTTCTCCTGTATATCCCTCGCAAAGTTGCTTACATACAGGAAACCATCAATATACTTGGCAGGATTGAAGAAAGCGTTGCGGAAATACTGCTCTGCTGCCATCACCGCACTCATCACCTTGCTGCCTTTACAACAGGTATGCGTAAAGCATTTATAGAAGTACTTACCCTTACAATCCTCACAAATCCGACCACTGCCATCCCTAAAAGTATAGGCAGGACATACGATACGATAGTCATGAACCGTGAATAATATCGGAATATGATATTTCCTCAAAACCGGAAAGATGGAAGGAGTAATCTGCCCCCACATCAAATGGATATGGGCGATATCAGGACGTTCGTCCTTAATCAACTGTTCCATCTTCTTTGCAGCTTCAAAGTGATAGAAATAGTTTACCATATTCTTCACCTGTTTCAAAGGTCCCTTTCGGGTTTCCTTCGACTCAGGGAAATACTTGCTATAAGGCGAAGGATTATTCTCTTCCCACTTCAAGGTAAAGTAAATCACCTGGTGGCCATGCTCCTCCAACAGTTTGCCAGTATTGAAGCAAACTGTTTCCGCACCACCTTTATTATAATTATATACGTCGATTAATAGTACTTTCATTTTCTATAAAGTATAATATTTAGTACTCGTCATTTTGAGTTGATCCACCATCAGCATTTTCATTCCGCATCATTATTTCAAGCCTCTCTTTTAAATCTTCATGATAACTTCCAAAGTCTATCAAATCCGCTCGCCCTAAAGTGGTATACATAAGATAATGCGGTATTTTATGAGATGTTTCAACATGGATACCTTCCACATCCAAACCTGCGTGTAGCTCTTCATATACCTTTCTTCGGCAATCAAAGATCATTGACCGAGTTAAATATTGAGTATTTAATCCATTGATAGCCACATCTCCTATACTTTTTTTTGTTTTTTTATAATAATCATAGAAGGCTTGATGTATATAAGATGTACGCAAGATATGACTTACGAAAGCAAGCCAGTTCTTATGAATACTTTGTTGCGAAGCAACTGAAAGCTGTTCAAGTAATCTCAAATATACCGTAGAAGATTCACTAACATCAAGCGGCAAATATGAAGATGTAACCGTTAATGAACCAGACTGCACGAAACCATTTGCCAAAGTATTTAACATATTATACGTAGGTGCAGTATTACATGCAGAGAGGAAGACTATAGGAACAGCTACATGATGGTCTATTATATCCTGCGGATAGATTTTGTCATCACCCATAAGCAGATAAGATTGATGTAATACGTTGTCATAATTACCATGAGTATCTATTACCAGTAACTGAGGTTTCATTTCATTCACCACATCAAAGAACTGCTGCTTATTTGAACAATATTTGGTTACAAAACCATGCCTCTTAGCCAAATTATCACATTTATTTTGATAGTAAACAAATGCTTCATCCCTCGCGCCATAAACTACCAACGTATGTTTCAGAATATCTTTTGGTACTCTATATTTCTGTACTTCATTGACAACATAGTGCATAAGATTACCTTCCAGAGGAAACTCTGCAATTCTACAAATATCATGCGTGAATCCCAAAGGAATACCATCTAAAGGAAGCCATTCAATTGGCAAATCAGTAATTGCAACAATCTGTTTGGTACATTTTTTCAACATTTTCTGCGCATCTTGTGAAAGAGAACCTTCTACAATTTTTGCACCAACCTGCTTCATTATTTTCTCTAAGCTCTCCTTATCCTTTGCATTACACAACCTTTCAGAAATACTTGGAGCAACAAATGAAAGTTCACGATTAATTTCAACACCTTGAAACGGTAATCTCAAATAAGGTGAAAACTTATAAGAAGCATGTAACTGACCAACAATATCCAAAAATCGTCCCCGATGAAAATATACGGTATAATAAGCAGCAGAAAGACTTTCAAAAGTAACATCAGCAGCATCCTCTTCTATACGAAAATCAACCGTATAGTTTTTATTCGTAGGTTGTGAGAGCACATAGCGAAGAGATTTTTCTACTTTGTCATAACCTGGAACATGAATACCTTTCAAATAATCTCTCATATCCTTATGCGTAAAGGGAATAGTGATAATCAGAGGAGCATTGATTTGGTCCAATGTAAGATGAGTTTTATATGTATGGGATACAGAGCTTGATTTTCTACAGCCATCATTTTGACTATCTGATCTACCATCTTGTCTTGCCTACCAAAACTATCAGAATGATGACAAGCTTCCATGCTATCCCTCGCTCTATCTTCATCGCTATATTCCGTCATCTTATAGTTCCAGTCACCCAACATACTATGACTTGTCAAGGTATTGATAACTGTTGGATTGAAGGTCAGTCCATTATCTATATCTTTAATACACTCTGGCACATAATAAGGCTTTTCTACCTTAGAAAAATCAACATATTTAGGAGCCAAGGTCTTCAAGTAGTCTATTGCCTCACGAGAAGAAGAAAAGACGTTATCCCATGTAAACCAAGCTTTTTGGAATTCATTTACCAGATACAAACTTCTCTCATTATGTTTATACTTCAAAGCATTCGCTATCTCGTCTAAACAATTCAATGTTTCGGTACAGATAAAATAGACATTAACTGCATCATCCTTCTGTATTACCGGCAAACCTCCTGCCAAATTAATCGTATCAGCATAAATGAATGTAACCAAATATCCGCTTCTTTCTCCATTATTAAGAACAGCCTGATAGTAATCACTCCCCATCACAAGATGCTCAAAAGTCTGAGGATAGAGTCCAAATGAGAATAAGAAGAAATGCGTAAGTTCTTCAGGAACTATAAACGAAAGATTATTCCTTAGAGGACGTTCGCCTAAGACAAAATTATATTGAATCGGATGTAATATTTGCATCGCTAAATTTTAATTAAGAATAACTTACATTATCAACAAATACAAAAAAAACTCCTCAAAAGACAAGGAAGGCCAATTCCATTGTAAAACCAGACCTTATCAGCATGCAAATCACCGAAGACTGGAATATTGGTATTATGGGTAATCACGAGTACTTGGCGATTTTTTTTTGTGAAATTGACTTAAAGCTTGAACTGCCTATTTTACAACAATCTTAATCTATTCATTTAAGCTTGCCTTCTATCATCATACCATAAAATGTTGGCTTGCCATCAATTTCCTTAGCAAAGCTTTGCTTCCAAGTCAACTTATAAAGCATGGTATTCTTACAGATTTTCTTCCATAACTCTTCATTGTATGGCTGTCCCAGAACCTTATACAACTCATCACAATACTTATTATTTGGAAGAATTCCAGAAAAAGCATTAGCTATTTTCACATTATGCTTCTGCGCCAAAACGACAGCATAATCTACCAACAAGTAATCAATGAGTTTATCACATTCTGCCCAATAATTAAAGAGGAAATCACGGATAACCTTAAACATCCATCGATTTTCATAACCACAGCCCAAAGAATAACCCGCAAAATAGCCACTAGCAATAGAACAATGCAGATAATCAGGACGTTTGATAGACCACAAAGGCATTTTCATGTAATCTTCGAAACTTCTTCCTGTACAGAAGAATGTTGAGTCAATCCAAATACCACCATATTTTGCAAGAATACTCATTCTTAGCAAATCTGAATAATGAGTTCTTGAAAACACACCCTTCTTACGTTTTTCCTCCAACCAATCAGGGAACTGCACGTAGTCCTTACAATTGTTATCAGTAATAACAATCACCTCATACTCTCCAGCATTTCGCTTGATAGTATTCACGCAAGCCTTAACTATTTCCGGAGCATTATCAATACCTTGCCACCAACAAATCCAAATTTTGTTTCGCAGCTTCTCATCGCAATCAGGCATTGACTCCTGCACCTTATAATTCTTCCAATAGTCCTTGAACTTATCCTCCAGGAAATCAATCATGATTTGATGTTTTCTCATCAATCGGTTCTTCACACTCTCAGGTTCCTTAAACCCATTGCGATTCATGATCTGTATATCAATCTTCGCCCAAAAAGTAATAACTGCCGCTTTGACAGAAATCACCTTAGCCACATCACAAGATGCCTTGACCTCCTCAAGGCATCTGTGAAAAATTCGTTTAAAACTATTATGCTTATTTGCCATAAATGAACAATTTACTTATAATCTTTTATATACCTTTTCTCCATTCTCTTGAATCAACATCATAGGAGAAGGAATTACAACACTATTAGATAAAACATCCTTTATTACCACAGCATTTAATCCAATAGTTGAGTTATCACCAACAATTACCTTACCACAGACTTTAGCTCCAGCAGATACTCGAACATTATTGCCAATAATCGGGCAACCATACCCATATTTTTTACTATCATTCCATCCGATTGTTACCTGCTGGTTTATCCAACAATTCTCACCAACCTTTTCTGCAGCAATTACAGTTGAAAAGCCGTGTTGTATATATGTTCCCGCTCCAAAGTTTTCAGACCTTGTCCAAATGTAAAGTGTTGACACAGGAGGTAGGTAGCTTAAAAACAACTTCTTCTTTCCCATACGGAGATAAAACACATTTCTGTATTCTTTCATAAAAAGAAGAAGCCACATTAAATTTAACACTATATTTCGCCCCCCCAACAAAGGATTTGACTGTTTTGAGCATAACACCCAACGTACAACATCTTTATCTATTATCTTCTTGTTTTTAGCGAAGAAATAGCATATTACATGAGGAACTGTCAACCATCCCAATAATAAAAAGAACGTTTTCTTCATATTGACAATTACTATTTATCATGTATAAAATATAAGTTGAAATCACAACAATCTACTCATATAAGCTTTGTGTACTCTTATCATATTCAACTATATTTACTGTTTTATTGTAATTAAGAATAGGAACCTTCTACTTCAATAGCGAATTAAAGTAATGTATATAATTTTTAGCAACACTTTCTTCACTATTATTTTCTTTAACCTTTCGACATGCATTTTTCATTTGCATGTACCGATCATTTGTTAAATTAGAAACAATTAGAAGGGCCTCATCTAAATGCCCCTGAGGATATAAGATAGCAGATTCTGATGAATACGCATCAGCAAAGCAACCGAAATTAGGTGCGATTATAGGTAATTCATATGCTTCTGCCGTAGCTAAAGGACCGGATTGTGTTGCATCACGATATGGTAAAACAAGAAAATGATGAGAAGACATTAAATCAGGAATATCTTTATTATCAATAAAATGAATTTGAAGATTATAGATTTCTTTAGTTTTTAAAAGAGGCTCGCAATAGTCCCAATAATTGCCATTTCCTGCAATAGTAAGTGACATATTCGTATAACCCTTATTCCATAAACTTTCTAATTCCGTAATTAACAAATCTAGTCCTTTATATTTATGTATTCCTCCAAAAAACAACAATTTTACTTTTTTAGATATATCAGATGGGCTTAAAGTCGACTTACCAAAATCCTTACAACTCATTCCAACCATACACGATTTTTTTCCAAACAAATCTTGCAGTAATTTTTGTTGATTTGTAGAGAACGTTACAAAATGTCGATGAGCCTTTATTGTTAAGTTGTTTACAAACGACTCTAATAAATGCAAGATTGTTCGCTCTGAACTATGCATTTTCACATCATGAATACCCAATACAACATTTGTGCATTTCAAAAGAAACTTTTCTGCCATAACCCAATAAGGATCACGCAAACAATGAAAGACCAAATCTGGATTTATATTGTTAATTTCACGCACTACATTAATATAGAAAGATAAGTTCTTTGGATTTCTATGTCGTAATTTCGGGTCAACAACTTTTAATTCCAGACCATATTTTTTAGCATATTCTGAAGCTTGCTCAACTGTTATATAATTATTATTTTTTATGGATTCATGAATATAAAACCAAACGACTCTATACTCTTCGGACAAATACTTAAGTACCGTTAAATCCGTATCTGTAAAATAATCAGGATTTAGATAAACTATTGTTTTCATTATCCGATAATTTGTTCTACTTTTTCTAATAAACTATTTTCTAAATTCTCTTCCACCTTGATGCTCTTCTTCACCCCAGCATTCTCACCAGCTTCCACATCACGATGGCTATCACCAATCATATAGGATTCTGACAAATCTATGTTGAAATCTTTGGCTGCCTGTAACAACAGACCAGGCTTAGGTTTGCGACAATCACAATCAATCTTGTATTCTGGGCGTTCTCCTTCGAAGCCCTTGTCTGGATGATGAGGACAGATATAAATACCATCAACATAAGCACCCTCTTTACCCAAGAGGGTTGCCATTTTCTTGTGTATCTCCTTGAGTTCATCCCATGTGACCTCTCCTCTTGCTATCACAGGCTGGTTTGTGACAACAATCGCCAAATATCCACTTTGGTTAATAAGTTTAATTGCCTCAGCTACTCCTTCTATCAATTCAAAGTCATCTATATTGCGAAGGAATCCCACATATTTATTGATGGTTCCATCACGATCAAGAAATATGGCTTTCTGCTTGTTGGTAAGATTCTTAGCCTGAACAACACCATTTTTATGGTCAGCCTCCACTTGATGAAAACGTTCTGGAGTACCCATATCCTTTACATATTCAGGACTGTCATAACAGAACATCATGTTTGAGCCACACAAAGGTTTGAGTATCTGTCGGTCCAAGTCAACCTTTCCTTGTGGGAATCCAGACTCATTGTTGATTTCAAGTGATTTCAAACTAATATCCAAAGCCTTAGGATCTATCACATGAAGACCAGCATTCACACGATTGTCATACCACTGTGGACGTTCATCTTCCTTGGCAAGCCATTTCTCTACATGACCGTTTTCATCAGCAATGATCAATCCACTATCGTATGGATGCGAGTTGGGATGGGTAAACAGAGTAACAAGACCTCCATGATTCTTATGGAACGCAACCATACGATTGAAATCAACATCGAATGCTGCATCTGCATTCAAAAGAAGGAAAGGCTCTTCACCTATTTTTTTCCTCAATCTAAACAAAGCACCTGCATTGCCAAGAGGAGACTCTTCTACAAAATAATCTATCTTTGCCCCAAACTGACTGCCGTCTCCAAAATAAGAAATAATCTTGTCGGCTAGATAACCTACAGTCAAAATGATGTCTTTAAAACCTTGCGCACAGAGAGATCTTATTTCTCTTTCAAGGATAGGCATACCTGCCACTGGAATCAGTGGCTTTGGTATATCAGGAAAAAGCTCTGCGATACGGGTTCCTCTACCACCCGCCATAAGTATTGTTTTCATACAAGTTTTATTTTGAACACGAATCTCTCGAATAACACGAATAGATATAAATCCGTGTGTTTCGTGTAATCCGTGTGAGTTTATCAATTACCAAAAAATTTTTCTTCCAACATCAAGCACAAGCAATGATATACTGGAAGATGAAGCTCCTGAATCTTGTAAGTCTCTGTCTCTGGGACATGGATACAAACATCTGCGAATGTTTCCAGCTTGTTTTCGTTCTGACCAGTCAAGCCAATTACCTTTAATCCCTTAGACTTTGCTGCTACTGCTGCATAAAGAACATTCTTACTATTACCAGAAGTTGAGATGCCCAAGAAGACGTCCCCAGCTCTACCCAAACCATTTACCTGCTGAGCGAAGATCAAAACAGGAACCGCATCATTCATAAATGCTGTCGTCAAAGAAGGTTCACCAACCAAAGAGATGGCAGGAAGCGAACCTTGAAGGTGATCAGCCAACACAGTACCCATCTCTGCATCAATCTGCATGAGTCGGTCAATCTGAGCCGCATAAATCTTACGCTTCAACTTAAACTCCTTCATCAACTCACCAACAATGTGTTCAGAGTCTGATGCAGAACCTCCATTACCAGCTACCAGTAACTTGCGACCAGCCGAATAAGCTTCCTCCAGGATTTGGTAAGCTTTCAATATATCATCTTTACAACTATCCAGCTGAGGATATCGTTGTACCAAAGTATCTATATGTTTCTCCATACTTTTATTTATACTGTACCTTATTCAATGAAGTCACATTATCTGTTGGATAGATCTTCCATCCATGAGCACCACCATCAGAGAACTGGAATGGCATCACAAAACCATTGAGTTTCTTCAACGCCTCTTCCACTTCCTTCTTACGGGTAGGTTCAACTACAAACATGATGAAACCACCACCACCAGCGCCGGATACTTTACCAGCCTTAGCACCAGCAGCCATTGCAACATCCATTGCTTCCTGAATCACAGGATTAGTGATATTATTAGCCATCTTCTTCTTGTTTTCCCAACCTTCACGAAGAATATCAGCAAATCCATCTATATCACCCTTCAAGATAGCTAATTTCATATCCTTGGCACTCTGTTTAATCTTGTGCATAGCTTCCACTGCATCGTTATCACCATGAGAAGTATTCTTCTTTTGCTCCTCAATGATTGCTGCACTACTACGGCTCTTACCTGTAAAGTAAAGAAGCATACTTGCCTCCAACTCATCGATAATCCATCGCTTAATCTTCAAAGGATTTACGATGACAATATCATTCTGCAAGAACTCCATATAGTTGAAGCCACCGAAAGCTGCAGCATACTGATCCTGCTTACCACCAGAAAGTCCCAAGTCCTTGCGTTCAATCTCATAAGCAAGACGGGAAATCTCATAATCACCCAATGGTAAGCCAAGCCACTCTACAAATGCCTTTAAGATACAAACTACCATGGTAGATGAAGTTCCTAAACCTGAACCAGCTGGAGCATCATTATAAGTAGTAATTTTGAAAGATTTTGCACCTACGCAAAAATCCTTTACCACTCGATTATATACACCCTTGATGAGACTTGCCTCACCATCAATCTCCAAACATTCAGTCATAGGATAACTCTTATTGCAATGCGCATCAAACGCATTGATAGTTATCTGATTGTCATCTGTTTCTTCAATTGTACAATATGCATACAAATTAATTGTTGCATTTAATATCAAACCTCCGTATATATCGCTATATGGCGACACATCGGAACCACCTCCAGCTAAACCTAAGCGGAGTGGTGCTTTACTACGAATAATCATACTACTTACTTTATTTTACTTCATCCACTGCTTTACGCAATGCCTCAATAAATCCTCTACCATAAGTCAAATCAGGTTCCATCATATTTCCTTCACCCCATTCATTCCAAGACTTCAAGAAAATCAACTGTTCCTGCTCAGGCTTATTCTTTATAGCCTCTAAGGCATGCTTGGCATTCTCATAAAAATACTCAGGTTTCACATTAACAAAGAAAGTACCATTCCATCCACTTCTAGGCGTATGATCCCATTGAGGAATAATGCAAGGAATAACGTCTCTAGACTTGTCCTCCTCTGTTACCAAGAATGGAAGATACTTCTTATAATCTGTCATAAATGGAGGACGATGTGTAATAAAGCCTTTCACATTCAGCCACACACGTTGGATACCACGACCAGCACGACCCATTTTTTTAAGTGCATTACTCGTAATTCCACCTAATCGCTGATAACTAACAGCATTATACCCCATAGCGAGCAATGATTCTTTCGTAATGCTTGGATGAGTAATATTTGCCACCAAATACAGATCAGGGAATCCTGCTTCCTTTGTCCATTTACGGAAATTATCCAAATACTCTTGTGGAACATCCTTAGGAGCAAAGATGTAAAGAAGAGGAGCTCCATTCACCTTGATATATCTTTTATCCTTAAACGCCTTTAACAAGAAAGCAAAATGCATCATCTCATCTTCCATGCCTGGATAAGTTTGTTCCATCAGCAACTTATTGGTAGAAGTACCATCACTATTCCAGTTCTTTGCATACCAGCTGTGGTTAGCCCAACCTAAACAGAATGGAAAATCAGGTTTACCAGATTCCAAGACTTCATCAAAAATATCTGCAATCAATCGCTTACCATTACCGAACCAATAATGCCAATAACAGAAGCCTTCCACACCAGCTTCTCTTGCCATCTGCGCCTGCTGTTCACGAACGATAGGCAAACGAAGGTCATAATACCCCAACTCTGTAGGAACACGAGGTTGGTTATGCCCTTTAAACAAAGGCTTAGCCTTACCTACATTTGTCCACTCTGTAAATCCCTTACCCCACCATTCATCATTTTCCTTAAATGGATGAAACTGAGGAAGATAAAATGCTAATATTCTTGGTTTCATTTTTTATTTTTATTTAATTTCTATACCTAATTTTTCTATTTTTATCGCTTAAAGATGGTATTGAGAAGAATAGTCTTTCCTTTGCTCTGCTTGCTGCCACATAATATACTCTATGCGATTCTTTATTCAACAAATCGGGTTGCAAGAAGAAATCAAGTACCTTTTCATCACCAAGACAAACCTTGACATTATCGAATTCGTCACCCTTTGCCTTGTGAATAGTCCTTTGAATAATACTAAAGTATTTACAACTCACGTTCTCTAATCTTACGAATTATCTTACGAATAAGAGGATTGTATTTCAATAACTGAATATAAAGAACATCATTCAGTTGAAATTTTCTTTTTATATATTCAAAATGAACCAATCTTAACTTTTTCTGATATTCAGAGAAATACAAAGGATACCAAACAGGATTTAGCAATAAAGAATCAACGAAACCATATAAAGTTCTAACATATGATAAGTACAGGACATCATATAATCGAGAATTTGTATTCTTGCTGTCCTCCATCATCAATTCATAATTACCCAATATATCTATCGCCAAAGGAATCTTTGCCGTAGTACAAATACTGTCTTCTCTATATCTATAATAATATACATAATGTGGTATTTCTACCATGCATACATTTAGAATAGCTATATTTTTTCCTAAATCATACATAAACAGAGTATCCTCATTATTACGCCCTTCTCGGAATCGAGTGTTACCAATAACATCTCGTCTATATAACTTATTCCAAACAGTATAACTAGTTTTTTGACTCATTGTTTCCAAAAGAAATTCTGAAGCAGGAATTACTATCTCTTTAGAACATAACCATTGAGCTTTAAAATTACTGATAGAACCATCTTGGTATCTATAAATCAAACCTGAAGTTATTCCAATACTTTTATCATCTTTAATTCTATTGTAGAGATTCTCCAAAGCATCTTTACAAATAAAATCATCACTATCTACAAAACTTATATATTCTCCCTTAGCAACATCAAGACCAGCATTACGAGCCGAAGAGAGCCCACCATTTTTTTTGTGAACAACTCTAATTCTTGAATCTCGTTTTGCCCATTCATCACACATTTGTGGACATCTATCGGGAGAACCATCATCAACCAATATCACTTCTATATCAGAATATGTTTGGTTGATGATAGATTCAATACATTCTTTAAGATAATCCTGTACCTTATATATTGGTACAATTACTGATATCAAAGAGTGTTTTCTCATTTTTTATCTAAATTAAAAATTGATTCAACTTTAGCGATACATACCTTTTCAAAGCTACCGAAAAGCCATCTGCGTACTTCTTCTATTAATACAGAAGCAACTACAACGAATACCACAATAGCTAATATAAAGACAAAATCTATCGCCCTACCGTCATAAAAAATATTTTCGTGGAGTATTCTCCTACCTATTTCTGATTCATGTATTAAATATATAGCAAGCACATTTCTCGTCAAGAAATTACCTTTTCCATTTTTTTGATGAGACAAGCAAATCTGCAATAAAGAAATATCTGTAATCAATACTAATACATTAAAATTACCACTAACAAATTTTATTTTTCCATCCAAGCCGATTGCATGAAATATCATAGGCTCTACAATGAGTAAAGATAGTCCTATTATAAAAATAGGATATTTATATTTCAACACAAAGTTTATTGGATATAATTTTATAAACCTTCCAACTAAATATGTATTAAAAAACAACAATAGTGGCATTGAGGCATCCTTAGCATGAAACCATTCAGCACCATACATAATGAATGAGATAACCCAAATAATAAATAACAGTTGGCGTTTATTCAAAATATCCAACCCCGCATTGAGGAATGGGGATAGTAACATCAATACCAAATAATCAGTAACGAACCACCAACAACCATCAAACAACATTAAAGGTGCATCTACAGTTTTTTTTATAAAGCTACCTCCAAAAAATATAGAAATTACCAATACTGAGGCTAGTGCATAGGTTGTAGTTTGAATCCATAAGGATAATATTCTACTTATCTTCAACTTGACTCCATAATATCCAGAAATCAAAATAAAACCTGTAACTCCTATAGATGTAAGATTTGTTAATCCCAATTGTATGTAGGCTTCTGTAGATTGATTAGATGGCATAAGATATACCCCCCCATAATCCTTCCACAATATATGAAGTAACACTATCAAAAATATGAATATCACACGTAGATATTCCACCGTCATATTTCTCATTTCTATCACTTTCTGCTTGTATTAAGACTATTACTTATCCCATATAAAACCACATCCCGCATATGGTAATGATCCTATTGAACGGATTAAACCATAAAAAATATAGTTTATTGCAAAAACTACATAAATAACAACCTGCAAGTTCTTTATTTGAGGAAGTTTTATTTTTGCAAACATAACACCAACCAATATTGGTGTCAACAAATTTGTCCAATTAGAAAATCTTGTAAAGAGTTCAATATCACCAGCCATAGTCTGAATTATCAATGCTACATAAGCAAAATAATAGACTATTTGCAATTTTCCATCATCCCTGCTGGCATAGAAGCCAAACAACACTGTAAACAAATTAACCAAAAAATTGACGGAAACATATAACATAGACAATTGAGTTGCTCCTCTTCCTAAGACATTGGTAATAGATCCCTCACTAGTAAACCAACGATCTGAATTATCCAAATATCCTTGACCCTTAATATCATCTCCTAAATTTAACTTAGAAAGATAATCTGCAAATCCTTGGAACCAATCAGGATTCCAAAAATAATAAGCAAAAAGGAACAAAGCCACTAATATCCAAGGCTGCTTCAATGGAACTTTGACATAAGTGAAGACTAAGAACAAAGCCACTCCATATAAACCTGCAGAATGAATCAAAGGAACCACAGTCAACATAGCAAACATTAGTTTCTTTTTCTCATTAAGATATGCCACATAAGCAAATATCAAAAATGATGTTGCCAATGTTTGACGAATAATATTTTCCGTCTGCGAATTTGTCATTAAGAAAAATAATGGTAATCCCCATAATGCAGCTTTAGGATACCTCTTGAAAATCAGCAATACCCCAAATATCAACAACGCACTATAAATAATAAAGGCGATCGAAGGATGCAAACCTGTCATATGAAACAGATTAACCCACCACTCATATAGAGGTTCTGGATCAGGAGTACAAACTCCGGCTTTAAAATTTGTATCCAAATCCATATAATAGTGGTAGTAGTCAGCTCCTCTTAGCCAACGTAAACCTTCTATTAATGAATAAGAAATTCCTGCAATCCAAGCATATTTTCTAAAATGTGTCTGCTTTTCATCATCATTCGAGATACCCCAACCACAATAGGTTAAGATTAGAACCAGCAACACATAAAAACTCCAATATACAAACGGATTACCTGTAGATGAAGACCATCCCATACTATTTTAATTTAAAAAACCAACGATTAATATTATCAATCTGTAATCTCTTGCTATTTTCAAGCGATGCCTTCTTCATACGCAGAACTAACTGCAAATTATTTTGCAAATTCTTTATTGATCGAACAAACTGTTCTACGTTGTTTTGGCAAAATAGAGCATTCGCATCATTACAATAATCCCGAATGCTGCCAACATCACTTACAATCATAGCCAATCCCATAGCCATAGATGTTGTTATTACATTGCTTCCTACCGTATCTTCCATCACATTAAGCGAAACATCGGCTATATCCATCTGATGGCGGAGTTCATCTTCTTCCAAAAATCCTTTTAACTCCACATTTGGGGTCTTAGGGAATAAATCATCCACATTTTTTCGTCCTCTGCAAATAATCCAGTGAACATCAGGACACTGTTTAACAACTTCCGCCAACATACCATAGTCACGCTGTAAAGCTCCCATCATAATAACTTTAAGAGGAGAATTTGATTTCATCGGCTGTTGCTTCTGATAATAATCAGAATCAACATAATGAAAACCTGTACTTATCTTTTCTTTAGAAACACCTGCTTTTTCAAAGTATGAAGAGAGAGAAGAACCAAGAGTTAACAGCTTATCAACAGGCTTTGCCCATTTTTGTATTAAATCGGGTTCTTTGGCTGTCATTTCATCGAAATACTTACCTGTAAGATGTGACAAAGCATAAATCTTAACTTTAGGGTAATTTTCACGAATATAGCATGCCAATTCATATTGAGGTGCCCAAGGAAGCAGATACTCCAGAAGAAATACCTCGTCCCCTGACTTCAAATTTGAAAACATTGGGCTACAAAGTTCTAAATACTCCAGGGGATACGTTTTCTTCAAATAGTGTTCTTTTGCATATTTACCATAAAGACGCCAGCATATTTTTTCCATAAATGTTCGTGGAGACTTCCAAGTTCTAGGGCATTCCTTAACAAACACTTTATATTCATCGGGATATTTGGCGACAAGTAAGTCGCACATGTGCTTCATACCTGCATGATTACCATGAGTACTCTGCCAATCTTGTACTATTAAATATTTCATTGTAATTGCTGTTTTAAAAATTTAATTGACTTCTCACGTTCTACTCTCAATCGGCTATTTGCCAAAGTAAAATCTATTGAGTTATCTAACAAGTTCTCAGACACATCATCAACACTCGAAACCTTTCTACTTTCTAAACCTGTCATATTCAGAATGCCATCAAGTCGGCTACTGAAACGGTCAGGAGCCACAGATAAGAACTCCTTATTGAAATTGATAGAGAATGCAGTCCCGTGGAAAGAACTAACCACAACATAGCTGGCATTTAAAACCAAAGACAAGAACAAATCAGGGGTAGCATAAAAGAAATGCCTGTCACATCCTGGTATCACCTTGTTCTCACCAAAATAATTAACTTCATAAATTTTCAATCCCTTAGCTTTTGCTACTTTTTGAGCAATTTCTCCGACTATTGCATCTCGCTTTTGTGACTCAACAGAATAAACTAACAAATAAGGTTCGTCAAAATCCATTGGACGCGCATATTTACTCCATTCTTCACGATTAAACAACAAGGTCGGGTCTAAAACCTGTTCGCTCACTATTCCAATAGAAGCAAGCAAATCTATATTAGAACGCTCACGCACAGATATTCTAGAATACTTAGATAACAGTTCTTTGGTTTCGTCAACATATTCTACAGGAATGCTGGACATTCCAATGCTAGCAGCATAAGCACATCGTGTAGCTTTTGCTGGTGCATATTCAAGATAAAATGCCTTATCAACACCATGATTGTGAGTAGTATTCCATACCTGATCACTTCCCGTCATATAAACATCTGCCTTTGGCGGATTTTTCACTAACTCATCATAAGAATAATAAGTGCTTGTAACAGATATATTTTGCGACACAAACTTTCTGCATTCATACTGTTGAATGACAGACTTATTTTTCCTCAAATAAGCTTTTAACAAATACAAAGGCTCCAAGAAATGAAACTTCATCAACCACTTTGGGAAAACATGCCAGATAGGACGCTCATAATGAACCACCTCAGCTTTAGCTCCCAATTTTTCTATCATCAAACCTAGAGCTAAAGCCTGCAGATAAGTACCAAAGTTGGGATTATCGAATATTGTTATAAATGATACTTTTTTCTTCTTCATTTTATTTTTTTATTATCTCTACACACCTTATTTTATCAAGTTTCAATAATCTCTTCAGTTTAGATTTTACCCTCTGCCTGAATGACATATCACAACGCAACTTCAAATGATACTTTTTAATCAGTTTTTTATAACTCATAGTCTGAGCATCTTGATAAAATGTATCTCGTTCAACAGGTCTAACAGATGGCTTTACGAGTTGTTCATTACCTCCATCTATAGTTTCCTGAATATCACGCAGTTCATAATAAATCTTTCCCACAATAGACTTCATCAATTCTTGCCCCTTGTCAGAATTCAAGGAAACCATAGAACAACCTCCTCTATAATCCTCATCAATAGTCTTATTCTTTCCAATTCCCCAAAAATCTGCTAATGTTATATCGGAAACTCTGGCTATAGAAGCGTATTGACAATGATAACAATTCTCCCTATGAAGATAGCCTTTCAAGAATGCATCTTGATAAAAAGTCGGTTCTCCGTAAAGGTAGCGATTATAGATCGAACCATTAACATTAACATTAACATTCGTACAAACAAGCCAGTTTTTATAATCACGAAACTGATAAGAAACTAAATTGGGAATTTGTTTCTTTAGCTTGTGATAAAAACTTGCAAAGAACTCAGGAGATGGTACACCATGACAAACCAAATCTATAGTATACAGTAAATCAGCATATCTCTTAAAAGTTTTTGTCATAGCTGCTACTTGACAAGGTGTACCTGTAAAAAGAACCTTCTGACCTTTTGACAAATACTCCTTAATTAGGGAATAAATATCATGGGTAATTATGCTTTGAACATATTTGCTTCCTCGTAATTTGTCGAGTTGACTTCTATCCGTTATGGCAATATGCTTTACATATCCGTCCTCAAACATCCTTGCCCCAACAACAACTCCACCATCATCCAAAATAGCTTCTGCAAATACAGAGAACATTCCACCAGAAGAACTCTTGCTTCTGACCTCAGAATTCTTATTCCAGGCAGCATATACCTTGCCTTTTTGGAACTTCTCTATAGGATTCAATACAGGGCATACCCGTTGACACGCATGACAAGAAACACATAAGTCGTGCTGTATCTCAGGATATTGAAAGCCTTCGATATTTTTAACTCTAACAATCGCAGACTTGTGACAAGCATTTTCACATGCAAAACATCCAGTACAATCATTCTTTGCACATAATTCAATATACTCTTTTTCCATTTCTTAGATGTGTTTTTTGCGAAACATACTCTTTATTTTTCCATTCACCATTTCTCGTTCACCTTGTTCCAAACCTAAAAGATAAACAGAGGCAGCAACTGTTATGACACAAAGTAAACAAACAAAGATAAGTGACAACATTGTTACGGGAAGCAGTTTATATGCCATAATAGGCAATATAGAAGAACATACCGTTACCGTGGCAAGTCTAAACAATACTTTATGAAAATATTCCCGAAGCGATAATTTGATTATCGGTTTAATAATCATCATTCTAACCACATGGGCTATAATGCAAGCAATGAAATAGACAATATAAACAGACTCGGGATTAGTACCCATTTTTAAACAGATATATGCTACCGGTACAATCATCAACATAATACCACCTACCCAAATCTGATATTTCTTTATCTTGCCTGAAGCTTGCTGTGCTATACTGATTGAACTTCCCAAGGAATCAAATGTAATTAAAGCCAATATTAACCTGATAAAATTCACAGTATGATCGGGAACTTCCGTCAACCATACAGACAAGATCTTGGGTGTTTCAATGATAATAGGCAGAGATAAGAAAAACAAAAGAAAGAATGCATACTTTGAACTAGCAAAAATCAACTGATGCATGCGTTTCAAATCATTCTGAGCATAGCTCTTAATAATCTGCGGATTCAAAGCCATTTGGAAATTATTACTAAAGCCCTGCACTGCATTCTGCACCTGAAACGCTATTCCACGAGCTGCATTTACTACGGGACCAAAGAATAAGTTCAAAAGAATATTCAAGCCGTAATTATAACCAGAATAAGCAACCAATCCAAATAACGACCAACCAGCAAAACCTGTCATTTGCTTTATTAAATCCCTATCTAAAATAAAATGATAGGAACACTCTTGAAAATTGCGCTTACAATAAACACCATAAATCAATCTCAACGCTATAGATAGAGCAAATAGCAAGACTGCATACGTCTTCAATTTGTCAAATGGTGATATAAACAGATAATACGTTATACCTAACTTTGCAACAACTTCGAATACACTAACATAGGCAAAGGCTCCCATCTTTTCATGGGCAATAATAGCTGCATTATATGGTACACTTATCAAATTGACCGCAAATGCCAAAATAGAAAAATGCATCACCCAATTTGCTGCATTTAACCTGTCAGCCGGAATATTCATTTTATTGTTCAAAAACCATATACCTATAATTTCAGCTAATATGGTAATACATACTGCCAAGAAGATTTGTATAGAAACTGCTGTAGAAAACACCTTCTTCAACTTTTCTTGGTTACCTTTTCCTAATTCATAAGTGATAAATCGACTAATCGACACACTCAACGAACCTGAGAACACAGAAAACATTGCAACAACGCCACCAACGACATTGTAAATACCAAAATTTTCTACGCCCAATGATTGCAAATTGATTCTACTGGTGAAAAGACTTATCACCATAATGAATATCATGCGGAAGTATAACAGCATGGTATTCTTCGCTATTCGCTTATTATTTGAATTGTTATTTTCTTGTGACATTTATAGTTTTTTTCCAATTAGCATTGGAGTATAATTATTAATTAACAATGTTAGTACTACAGACAAAAATATAGTTCCTAAAAACTGAAAGCACATATAAAACAGATCATTTGAAAACAGGCATCCAAAGTACTCGTCTAAAATAGTCTTTATTAATTGATGTACCAACATTAAGCAAAGACTGTTTCGTCCGAACTAAATGAGCACTTGGACGAATTGAGATTTCCCCCCAATGCATTTAGAAAGAGATAGACAAGAGAATAATCCGCAAAATGCCGCAAACTCCGCAATAAAGACAGGATTTATTCTTCCAGAAGCTAACTCTATAGAAACATGTCCATACCTAACGACGATTAAATTCAACATAGTCAACAAAGTAACAAGTAACCATAGATGCTTATCCCAATTTAAGACAAAAGATTTTGTCTTATTACCTATCATATAAAAAAAAGTTGCTGTAGGGATAGCCGCAACACTATATGGCAACTCTATAGAATATAGAGATAAAAAATGCGGAATAAGCATCAAGCTTAATAAAAGTATTGTTAAACATACCTTATTTATAACCTTATTACATATTACCCAAGCTATCAATTCTGAGAAATACAAAATGGGCAAGAACCATAATGCAAACGGCAAATGCTTACTCCAATCCCACCATTTTACATCTAATTTCAAACCCTCTACCACTAGAACACTTATCAAAGAGAACCAAATTGTAGGCAATATCATCTGCCGAAATCTTTTCACTGCCAAAGATACAAAAGAGTATTTGCCAGAAAAACATATACCAGAAATAAAGAAAAACAGTGGCATATGGAATGAATATAAAACAGAATGCATACTACTATTATGGCCCAACATACAATGACCTAGTATGACAAATATGATTCCAAATCCTTTAGCTATATCCAAATAATCTATTCGTTGTAACATTAGCATAAATATGATACTATGGAAGTATTTTAAATTAATTTCCAAACTCCTTAATTCTCTGCTCCTCTTTCAAGGAACAGACAAGAAGCTGGCCGTGCTTCTCGGCTACGATATAGCCATCCAAGCCTTGAACTACCACCTTGCTTTCATCGGCTGCATGAACCACGCAGTTCTTGCATT
>ERZ827104.1372-NODE-1372-length-21779-cov-16.070705_pt1 | contig 21779 bp, 20 predicted proteins | sample MGYA00519781_ERZ827104 | MGnify/ENA primary metagenome ERZ827104 (study PRJEB31778, sample SAMEA3449257) | human gut metagenome | biome: human gut; feature: human-associated habitat; material: faeces | place: United Kingdom | collected 2010/2012 ...
TATCCCGATTCTTGTTATGATTCTTCTGGTTGGTATTCTACAAATTGTGCTTTCCTGTGTTTTAAGCAGTAATCTGAAAAAGGAAACGCTGGTAGAAAGAATAAGGTATCAGGGATAAAGACCCAATGCGCCAAAGCCCACTTTGCCGCCATCAGCAACGACAGCGTCGTCTACGATGTGGTGGACAGCTACGATAAGCTGATACAGGTGGTTATGGAATAAGCGGTAAGAAGTTTTGCAAGAAAAATTGCATTTGGTTGCCTTATCGTATATAATTGATGAAAAAGCGAAAGGCGGTTTTGTATATGGCACCCATTACTCGTGAACAGGCATTGGAAAATGCTTTGGCTTCTTCGCACATCGAGGGGTATGAAGTCACCGAACAGACCCGTGCCGACTGCCGCCGCCTGATGGACGGCAAAGTAGATGCCCGCACCTTGGCTGCTGAAATTCTGGCACGGCGCAGGACGCAGCGAGGGTAAAATGCTATGGCAAACTATGCAGTGGATTCTTTGCAGGATGGGTGCTATCCGGGCACTGTGGTGTTAATAAATATACTTGGCATTCAAAATCAGTCCGACTTGGATGCCGTGGAAGGTACGATCGTTCCGGCTAAGGCTGCTTTATGGGAAGAAAAACCTTTAGCAGAAAGTTTCGATTTTGCGCATTACTGTGCGATTCATCGCTTTTTGTTTGAAGATTTATACGAATGGGCGGGCAAGCCGCGCACTGTGGATATTTCAAAGAAAGGCACGCAGTTTTGCCCCGCTGCGCAAATTGAAAGCACAGCGAAAGCCATCTTTGCCAGATTAAAAAAGCAGAATTTTCTTGTAGGCTTAGACAGAGCGCACTTCATTTCTGCCATAGTAGACTTTTACGAGCGAACGAATGAGCTTCACCCATTCCGGGAGGGCAACGGCAGAACCCAGCGTGTTTTTCTTTCGCAGCTTGCCCACCATGCGGGATATGTCATTGATTTTGCCTGTGTTGACCCGGATGATTTAATGATTGCCACAATTCAGGCTGCAGGCGGCGTGGATGATTTTTTGAAGGTTCTGTTTGATGAGATGGTTTTTCAAGAGGTTTGAACCCTGTCTGACATGTATGCCGAATAAAGGGCGATAAAAGCTATCATTCGTGTTTCTAGTTATTGAGAAACGCACTGGTTCATATTGTTTGATTATCGCACAAAAAGCGATTGCAGCGCTCGATAAATATAATGAACATTAAAAAATTCAGAGTTGCTATGCGCTATTGCTTAACAACTGATGGGTTACAACAGGGAGCTTGCAAATGGATGAATGTACACATCTTATGCGGGATTATCTATGCAAAAATCCCACTGCCATAAATTGGGGCTATTATGCAATGTCAGAAGATGATTTGTCGCAAGTATTACATCAGTTGAAATCTTTTGACCGCCCGGATATGTATGCAATCCTAAAAGACAAAATTATTATCATCGAACATTTTGAATTTGATGCATCCGTATGCTCCCGTAAAGGTATGAAGGGTATAAAAGAGGAGCGGTTGCTCGACCATCGCATTTCTTCCACACCAATCGGCAACGAATTTCATGTAGATAAAGGAGACTATCCTATTTCACTGGCAAATTGGCAGGCAAATTTTGACATGACATTTGATTCTCACTATAACAAAATTCCTGCCTATAAGGAAGCTATTCGAAACAAAGGGAGAGACTTTTTCGACAAACCAATTGTTGTGGGTTTCTTTATTGAGAATCAGTATTCTCCGATTGTGTATAATCATGGAATGTCAAAAGAGCATGAAGAATTGTACTATTTTGAAACAGTTCAATTTGCAAGTAAAGTTTCTGCATCTCCTGATTTGGATTTTATCCTTTTGGGTAGTTACTGTAACGGGAGGCCACAAATATTTTATATCGATCGTGAAAGCTATAAGCATATCGGTGAATCTACTGATTTAGAAAATGCCGATTTACATTTGTCACCGCTAAATAAAAGCGAAATCACCGTATACGGAAAATTTTAACTGTCCAAATTCAACGCAATCACCTAAATCACCAATCATTTTTGTGGTGGATAATAAAGGCGCGCCATGCGAAAAGCTGTTTTAATTGGAAATGGAGTTATATTCCAGCTAATACCCGCGCATCGCAATTCAGAGATGATAACTCGTTTTAAGTCTTATAACAATGGGATTATACGAGCAGGTGGATTATGACTTTAGCGGCCCACTTCAGCCACAAGACCTTTTTGGCAGAGAATATGTGACTATGGGTGGGGTTATTGACCACCATTTGACCACTACTGTGCAGTCTCCCCTCAAAATGCCGAAAAAGCCTGTTGTGATAACCACCAACGGGCTTTTTCTTGTTTTGGCGGTAAATGTGCATAACCAACAAAATTCGCGTTTCAACGCCAGTCTATACCGTCCTGTCGCAGTTTTCCGACTGAATGCCTATAAGTAACTGCACTATCCTGTATAGCCTTCCAAAATGCGTCGTTTCATCGTTTATTTTTATCTTCTTGCCCAGCTTTACGGAACGTAGTCTCACGTCGTTTTTTACACATTTTCCAACTCACTTTTTATCGACCTCTATGCTATAATCAACTACATCCAAGCTTAATATTGTATAAGGTTGTTACTATGTCACGAATTGATGTTCTGTATAGAAACTGCTTATATGGGAAACAGCAAATCCAACAATATTGGCATCAAAAATTCTATTCTGGCATAATGCGATTTCATTGACCTTTACGCGCTCTATGCACTATAATGGGTTTAGCTTAATTGTAAATAACATATTCGGGAGATAGATGTTATGCTAGATTTATCCCAATTGAGTAAATACAAAGAAAACAACCGCCTTGAAGCCAAAAAGGCACAAGGCGGTTTACCCCATAGCATCTGGGAGACATACTCCGCTTTTGCCAATACTTTCGGCGGTTATATTCTGCTTGGCGTTGTAGAAAATGCAGACAAGAGTTTTTCCAGTGTGCAACTCGCCTCTCCCGAAAAACTTGTTTCTGACTTTTGGAACAGCGTCAATAATCATTCCATCGTCAATGTAAATATTTTTTCTGAGCGAAAGGTACAAATTGTAGAAAGCGGCGGCAACCAGATTGTTGTTATCGAAGTGCCCCGCGCTGACCGCCACGATAAGCCGGTCTACACAGGCGTTGATCCTTTTTCGGGAACGTATCGCCGAAATGGCGAGGGTGATTACCGCTGCACCAAGGATGAAGTGCGCGCCATGATGCGGGATCAGGCGGATATTTCGCAGGACGCCCGCGTCATGGATACTATGACGATAGACTGCCTTGATACGGACACCATTCGCCGCTATCGCCAGCGCATGGATAATCTCCGACCCGGCCATGTATGGTCAGAATTGCTGTGGAGGATTTTCTGCACCGCATCGGTGCTATGGCACGAGACGCAGATGGCAAGCTGCGCCCCACTGCTGCCGGATTGCTTATGTTCGGCCATGAATACGAAATTGTACGCGAGTTCCCACATTATTTTCTGGATTATCAAGAGCATGACCGTTCGGCTACAGAAGATGAACGGTGGACAGATCGTATAGCCTCCAGTTCCGGCGATTGGAGTGGTAATATTTGCGATTTCTACTTCCGTGTATACAACCGAATCGCGCAGGATATTAAAGTGCCTTTTAAACTGGAGGGTACAGATCGCATTGACGACACCCCTCTGCACAAGGCTTTGCGCGAGGCTTTGGCCAACGCCTTGATCCATGCTGACTACTATGACCGACGCGGTCTGGTGATTCAAAAATGGCCGGATAAGATTCGCATTGCCAACCCCGGAGCTTTCCGCATCAATGTGCAGGAGGCCCTTGTCGGCGGCGTATCTGACCCGCGAAATGAGTCACTCATTAAGATGTTCAACCTGATCAATGTCGGTGAGCGCGCGGGCAGCGGTTTGCCGAGCATCCGTACCGTCTGGCAAAAGCAGGGCTGGCAGGAGCCGGAAATTGTAGAAAGCTTTAATCCAGATCGCACAACGCTGTTGTTGCCGCTTGCCGCCAATAAAGCGACGGCAAAAAGTGGCGATAAAAAAGTGGCGGCAAAAAGCGGCGGAAAGTCTAGTTCTATCTCAGAGAAGCGAAAGAACGACATTCTTCAATATTTGACCGACACACCGGAAGCCAGCAGTACCCAAATTGCCGATGCCATCGGTCTGCAAGTCTCCCGCACAAAGATGTATCTGACAGAATTGGTTGCTAGCGGAGTAATTGTTGCCGAAGGAAGTAGCAGGGCAAGAAAGTACCGACTGAAATCGTAATCTTTTCTTTTCTAAAGTATTTTGCTTTCACACCACACAATTTTGACTATCAGTTAACTACTACTGTACATCTATACTATAAAATACTCAAAAAGGGGCTGTTGCACATCGTTTTGGATTAAAGTCCAGAATCACCCCTAAGAATTGGACATATAATCGAACAATAGGGAAAAGCATATGCACCACAAATCCATTGAAAATTTCTGATTTTCAAGGAAATCTGTTGCACATGCTTTTATTTTTACCAAAACATGCTTTTTATTTTTCGATTCTACGAATAAAAGAGGGGCTGTCACATGTGCAACAGCCCCTTTTTTGACGTCATCATGCTGAAGCAGAACAATTTTCTTCTTTTATTGATGATTTTTAGTATTACACATAATATCAAGTCCGAATTTTTTTCAAAATATCAACGATAATCACTCCAGCAAGAAATCACCATCACGTTTAGGTAGTATGTTATCCCTGTTGCGAATTATTGGATTGTCCCAAAACATATGTCTTTGCCTTTTCACAGGCTTCACACACCATTTGTGTAGTCAGGTAAATCCGTTCCCATGGGTAGTCATGCTTGCAGTCCCATAAAAGAACTGTGTATTTTGGAAGTTGCTGTCTCATTTCTAGTTCAAATCGCAGCACCTCTCGCGGCTGCCTTGAAACAGAATTCCTTATATATTGAATTTGTGCATCAACTATTTGCGCAAGTGCTATATTATGTTCTTCCGCATAATGAACTGCGCCAGATTGAAATCCGCTAGTGGCTATAATCAATCCCTTTTGTGCACCAAGACTGCGAAGTTTTGCATCCATTTCGGCAACCACTTTTCTTTCTACAGTATGTTTGTATCTTTTACATTCTACTAGAACTTTAAAAGACATACCAATCATAGTGAACTGGCACAAAATATCAATTTGATATGTGCCGTCAACAGTTTTTAGTTTTTGATTATGTAAAACCGTAAAATCTGTGACATTTTCTTTTTGAGCATATGCCTTGATTGCTTCTACACAACAAATTTCAAAATCCACTGGAGTCATTTGAGCATACAGTTTACGGTATAGATTTGTATCATATTCTATCATCGCGAATTTTCCCCAAATACCTGTTTAAAGCAATTTTTTGTTTCAGCAGAGCCAATCGACTCTTCCGGAATAAATGCGCATGACGTATTAGCATTATGCTCGCATAAAATAATAACATTGTGATTTCACGAGTCACCTCCAAATTCAGCTTTCAAATTATGAACTGCAAACAGGTTGATTTTCTAAATCATAACCATATATCAGTGAAACCATTATGCTTCGTGAATATCCAACACTTTAACATTTTCCGAATTTTCAAGCAACGAAAAAAATTCGTTTATTGTATCATGTTTTTGCAATTGGTACTTCATGTTAGCTCTTCTTCTACAAAATGTAAAACATATAGATTCTTTTGCTCTTGAAAGTGCAACAAAGAAAGCACACCTATCTTCTTCTGGTTGTTTTTTGAAATTCCAAAATGCCGAATCCTCTAATCCAATAAAATATACAGCCGAATATTCTAGGCCTTTACTTTTATGAATCGTCATAATAGGAATCGAACATTCCCCATTAAAACTCCTAATCGCTAGATTCCATTCCATATTTGAAGTCGTATATTCATTAAAAAAGAGTTTTTCAAACTGATTGATTAAATCATCAAAATAATTTCCTCGTTTATAGGCCTGAAATTTTGCTTTTATGTTGTCAACGCCAAAAAACTCAAGGATTTCTTTTATAATATCGTGCCATTGCTTATCATCAATTTCATGACAGATTTTTTCCTTTATAATGTTTGCAAACACATTTAGCTTCTGTTGCATTTCATCGTACGCGGATTCTTTATGTGCATTACCAATGTTCCACAAATCTGCCAATGCTTCTTCTATAAATCGCCATTCCTTTGGATTTGTTCTGCCATTAATAAACAGTAGAAATTTAATAATTAAATCTACTATTGGTTCTTTAATTAAGTCCTGGTATCGATACTGAAGGGGGCTGAGCTATTTACAAAGTTTCCAAACTTAGATCAAATCAACTCAGAAGAAGAAGCCAAAGAATGTCTTGATAGGTATTTTGAAGAGGATTTCACAGGGGCTTTTTATGAATTTGCCAAAAGCTTAATCGCTTCGATAGATTTGATTCCGTGTGTATAAAAAACAAGGGCTACGGCAAATGTATTGCCGTAGCCCTTGTTTTTTTATTCGAGGTATTCACTCGGATCGAAGTCCTCGTCATTGTTTTCGTAGTCAGTGCGTAGAATTGCAATACCGGCATTTGCGTATTCATTCATGCGTTTCAAAAGGTCACTGCCGTTGTTGATCTCAAGGCAAACGTGAGCAACCAACCCCTTTGCAACTGCAAAATTATCTTTGTCCACGTTATCTACTGCGCAAATATCTACAGTTTTACTTATGGGGACAGGAGTTGCATTGCGCAACAGGGCCACCATGATAGCAAACGTATATAACTGATATTTTGTGGAAAAAATCCCTTTTCCATTTACGATTTCATCGTAGAAGCCGCGACTTTCCGAGGATGCCTGAACTTTGGCAGTAGGTTTTATGAAAAAAAGCTCTTGTTCCGCCATTTTCAATATACCTCCTTGCTTGCAATCACCGTCTTGGGCCAGGTCTGATCACTGTGGTTTTCCAACTTATAGACGGTTTTGACATACGGCTTCAGCTCGTTTTGATACTTCTCAGTCAGATCACCGGTGGAGACCATAAAAATCACCTGCTTGCCCATATGCGGCAAGAAACGAGTAATTGCAGCACGATGTTCATCCGAAAACAGTCCAAGAGGGTTATCAATGATAACCGGTGCTGCAAAATCGGAGGAGCGATTCAATCCGGCAATATAAGAAAGGCTGATCACCTTAGACTGACCGGTTGAAGGGTTCAGCGTGCGGCCAGGCTCGATCTGATAGGTTTCGCCATTTGTAAGTTCAAGCAAAAGACTATAGTCGCTTGCAATCTTAATGCCTTTATACTTTTGGGGTGCGTTGGTGATTTGTAAGAAAACTTCGGTGGCATACTTTTCCACGAAAGCACGCTTTTCTTCCAGAAGACGATTCCGATACACACTGAAGATTTTTTCCAACGCAATGGTATTTTCCAATTTTTTCTGGCACAAAGCGCCCTCTTTGTCCAACTGGCTGAGTTCCGCAAGTTTTTCTTCCAGCCGGGCAAGCTTTTCTTGGTCTTGTTCCAATAGAACTTGCGTTTTTGTGCGACGAGTTTCGGCCTCCTGCTTTTTTACCTCCATGTTGGCAATGTCCTGAATGATGCGCTCGCCAGCTTCTTCATTGAAAGAACCGATATCCTTTCGCAGGTGCTCAAATTCTTCCTTTTTGGCGGAACGCTCCTTTTCTTTCTTCCAAATTTCCTCGCTCAGGGAGAAGTAAGCGGCACGAGTCTGGAATCCGTGAGGTTGGTACTGCGCGCAGGCATTAAACAGGGCGCGACGCTCCTTTTCAACGAGAATGGCATCGTCTGTTACCAAGTGATCCTGAATGAATGCTTGAATTTTTTCTTTGTGGGAATCCGTCATTGGCTCGCCACACACACAGATAGGCTGTTCCATAAGGCGAACGAGATACTCTTTCACCGGTTCGGTGATATGGTATTCCGTAGGTTCGCTAGATGTATCTTGCTGCATTTTAGCAAAAATGGAAGCGGCCAACATGAGGGTGGCATTCTTTTGAAAGCATTCAGACTGTTCCTGCCGAGTACTTTTCAAGTCGTCGGTGAGTTGCTTGATTTCCTCAGACAATTTCTGCTTTTGGGTGACTTTCTCAGAAATTTCCTTAAAATCCTTCAGCTTATCTTCGTCCTTTTGTATCTGCTCATTGGCAGCGTTGATCTCCTGCTCATATTGGCGCAACAAGGCTTCCTGCTCAGCGACTTTCTGGTCGGCTTCCATTTTCTGCTGCAGAATATCTTGATACTTGTTTTGGGTCTGAATCCAAGCATCTCGGTTTTTCTCGAATTCCTTTTTCAGCAGGCCGAGATCTTCTACTGCGTTATCAACTTCCTTAATACCAAGGACACGGGCGATGGCGTCTTTATACTGGCTTCCGCTGGCCGTACTATAATCGTTGATTTTTTCGCCGTCAAAGAAGAAGTACTGTGAGGCATCTTGATGTACAAGAGAATTGATAAAATCTGCTTTTTCATCCTCTTCACTGCTCAGCGGAACATCGTTCTTAATCAGTTCCAACGTGCATTTGAAGTCTTTGCTGCTTGGGGTAGCCTCCAGTTTCCCGCGCAGGTCAATGGTGCGAGAGATTTCGATCTTGTCAGAGCCGTTCTCAACAAACAGAGAAACCGCGGCATGATAGCACTTCTCCGATTGGGCATTTACATTGATCAGATCTTTAAGATCGTCGCTGTCTTTGGGGCCGTACAGACAGAACAAAATTGCGGAAAAGAAGCAAGATTTTCCTACGTCATTGTCGGCGTAAAGGATGCTGATGTTCCGTTCACCATCAATGGGAAAATCAAAGTTGCATTCCCCATAATAGGCGCGATAGTTGTTTATGCGGAGGGAATTGAAAATCATTGGTCCGAATCCTCCTCTCCGCTCATATTTGCAATAATCTGTCTGATGGGGCCGCGAGTATGACGACTTTTCTGGTATACGTGGTCCTTCTCCACCTGGAGAACATTCTCTACGATAGAGGCATCAATATGGTATTCTTCTGCGACTTGGACAAGCAATGGATCCATCGTTTTGCCGACCTCCTTAAAAATCATACGGATTCAACTTCCGCTGAGATAAAAACTGATCGAGTTTTTGATGCTCTCGAATGCCATTGATGGCATCGTCTACCATTAAGTTGATTCGCCGATATTGCGCATCAATCATAGACAGAGCCATGCGACGTTCCTCATCGCTGGTACTAGCCGGAAGAATGGGATAGACCAGATAGTCATAAATCCAAGCAGTCGTTTTACCCGGTGCAATACGAAGGACGCGGCCTCTGCGTTGAATAAACTGACGCTCAGAGGTAGAAGAACTGATAAAAACTGCAACATCGCAAGCAGGGATATCGATGCCTTCATCGAGACAGCCAACAGCCAACAGGATTTTACGGATTCCCTGTCGGAATTCCTTCAGGATTGTGGGGCGTTCTTTTTGCGCGTCCAGTTCTCCGGTGTATTTGAAATAGTATTTGCCCATCCGGTCCAGTTCTTTTCCCAGTTCGTCCAAATGGTTCAAATCATCGCCATAAATCAGAACTCGGGCAGAAGGGGGAATCTCGTCAAAAATCGTCTGCAGTGTTTGGACTTTTTGGTCGTTCTTCTTAAGCAGTTTGGCACGATCACGGTAGCGGCCTTCTATACGCTGTTGTAACCGCAGGCGATCTTTCTCGTCTTCTTCCTGTTCCAGTGCGTGCTGAAGCTGTACGATTTCCTTTGAGTACGCTTTATACGACTCCCAGTCCTCTTCCGGCATTGCACAGGGAAGAACTCTATATTGGTATTCCACCAGGTAGTGTTCACGCTGGGCATCCTTGATCGAAAATTCGAAGGTGTTCTGGTGATAGAAATTCAGAATCTTTTCAGATCCAATTTCATCAAAGTTCCGGCGAGGCGTTGCACTAAGGCCAATGCGGTAAGCTGGATTCAGTTCCATGAGGCACTGAGATTTTGGAGCACCCATATTGTGGACTTCATCGCAGATCATGGCAAATTGTTCCGGTTTTGCCTGTCGCCACTTTGCCATGTAGAAATCACCCTGGGCAGAATCATAGGTGGAAATCACCACGACTTGCTCTGGGAAGCGCGCCTGGGTGAGGGATTTCAGCAACTCTTTGTGACCACGATAAGGGGACCCACACTTGATAATGGTGATATCAGGATAAAACAGGTGGACATCCGCTTCCCATTGTTCTACGAGTTCTAGGCTGGGAACACAGATAAGAAGAAGTTTCCAGGGGTCGATCTGGCTGATTGCGTACATTGCCGCCTTGGTTTTGCCAGAACCGGTTGCCATCATGAAAAGGCAGGAAAAGTCTTTCTGCAGAAAAGCGTTTTTGGCATCCTCTTGGCAGGAACGCGGCTTGAAGTTGGGATGAATCCCGGCGGATACGCGATAAATGTAATCGACAGGATGTTCCGGTGCATTTTGAATTAACTTCAGGCGGGAGGCCTTGGGGAAATCGAATGTTACAATATTTCCGGCTGTCCCGTCCCACAATCTTTCAAAGCGCTGGATTTTCTGCTCTACCCTGGACTGCAATACCGGAATCCAATTTTGCGAAACCTCAAAGGATTCCTCGTTATTGATCCACCCACCAAGCGTTTCATTAACAGACCCTAAGAAAGAGATTGCGTTTCCGTCTGCGTCCTTGAAAATACCGAATTTTTCGTGGAACAAGTGATACGTGCCGGGATCATTGGGGTCTTTCCGAAGGCACACTTTAATGTCCAAGCGGTTGTTTTTGATGAGCCAACAGAGATTCTTGATGTTGGCAATATTAAGATCGATAAGACTCTGAGTGACAGGGTCGATTTTATCCCCTAACAGATGGCGGATATCATAGCCGAGGGCGATCTGGCGCTCATCTTCCGGGCTCAGATTCACACTGCAGACAATACGCATCCGTCCGCCGTTTTGAATAAAGGGATACAAACCGTTGGTGATGTAGCACAAGATGGAAGAGTTGAAATATCCGACAGCGCGGCAGTATTCAATACTCTCCTCCATGCAGGGAACATAGAATTCTTTGATCAGATCGTTTTCCCCGCTCCAGTAAGTGTCTTGGAATGACACTGTGCGCAGGCTCATGCCATCATCCCCCTTTCGGAAAAATATATTAGGAAAGTTCTTTCAGGAACGCCTCCACCTGATCGATGGTGTTTTCTGCGGACAGCGAAATGCGCAAAACTCTGGATACAGCGTCCCCCTTACCGATATTCTGCAATACATGGGAAGGCATACCCGCCGTGCAGGCAGAACCAGTAGAGATTGCGAACTTCGCGCTAACACGCTTCACAAAGCGCTCGTTATCAAAGTCGTCCTGATTAACTACCAAACTGATGACACCTGGCAGGTGATGTTCCGGATCTCCTAAAAGTTCCAGGTGCTCGTTGGATGCAATGATCTTCTTAGCGGCCTGCTCCAGTTTCTGAATATAGGCTGTCTGCTGTTGCTCGTTCGCAATGGCCAGCTCGGCGGCTTTCCCGAAGCCAACAATGTTGTGAACAGCCAATGTGCCGGCACGCAGACCGTGTTCCTGTTCGCCCCCGTGCATGAATGCACTCATCGGAGGAAGGCCATAATCGTCTCCCCGAATATAGGCAGCACCCACGCCCTTGGGCCCGTGGAACTTGTGAGCGGAGAGAGAAAGAAAATCCATTCTGGTTTGTTCAACGTTGATGGGCAGTTTCCCAGCTATTTGCGTAGCATCAGCGTGGAGTAACACCTGATGCTTATGTGCAACAGCCGTTAATGCGTCCATATCGTTGAGAGAGCCGATTTCGTTATTCGCCCAGATAAAGGATGCCAGGGTGGTTGTTGGGCGTATGGCTTTTTCAAAAGAATCGGGCGTCACCTGGCCATACTCGTTTACATCCAGGAAGGTGACCTCATAGCCGCGGTCCACTTTGGGAACTTTGCCAAACAGCGAAAAGGTGGCATCCTGATTGGAGTAAATATCGCCGTTCAAAAAGCGGCAAGTATTTAATGTGGCGTGATGCTCAACCTTCGATGTGATAATATGGTTGCCCTTTTTTTCGTAGTATTTTTTGTAGTCCGCCACACCTTTTATAATCATATTGGTGCTCTCGGTGGAACCGCAGGTGAAAATGATTTCTTCCGGTTTGGCGTGAATTAACTTGGCAACCCAGCTCCGGCTATTTTCCACAGCATCGGCAGCATGGGCGGCAAGGGGATAATACTTGCTGGAAGGGTTCCCGTATTCCTCTTGCAAGTAGGGGCGCATCGCCTCAAACACTTCCTGCGCGATGGGGGACGTGGCACTGTTGTCTAAATAAATCATACGGTATCACCAATCCCAAATGTTTCCAGCACATATTTGTCCAGATCTCCGGCGTGTTTATAGCGGGATTCCAAAAGGATGGCTCCGCGATCTATGTGCGCTTTCATATATTTGGGAAAGTATTCCTCATTGCTTAAATGACGTCCTTCTGCCTGTTCAATCAGGACTTTGAAGTAATCGTCATATTCGCCGGTAATCGTTTGACGATTGAGTTCAAGGCCATCTGTATCGCTGTCGAACGAGGTGATTTTTCCTTGTGCTTTTAAAGACCAGGCAATCGCGTGTTTGACGAGCGTATACGGCTTTAAGGCAGTGCTTTTCCCAATCTCTTCAAAAATTTCCTGCGTTTTTTTGGAAGTCTTTAGCTTGAAAATCATGCCTTTGCCTCCTTGAAATAACCCGGTTGTACAGAGGTGCAACCCTGTTCTACGTTGTACTCAAGCAGATACTCGTGCGCAATATGCGGTTGAATGATAGCACGATACGAGCCTACCACTTCTTCGTCGGTAGAAAGGATGATAACCTGACCGCTGATGTTGGGGAAGAACAAGGCAGAAATCTGTTCGCGATGTTCTGTATCGATACGGGCAAAGGGAGTATCAATGATGAAGGGAACTGCCTGGTTGGAGGTCTTGATGATTGCCCAATACAGGGAGAGAATAAAAACCTGTTTTTCGCCTTTGGATAGCTGATTGAGCTCCACGCGATTGTACAGGGGAAGTTCTATATCGTCCTGGAAGGAAATTTGATCGGTGACGATTTTCCCGGAAAAATACCGGCGCAGTTCGTCGATAGAATCGTTTGTTAAAAGGTGGGCAGCCTCTTTAAGTCCTGCACTTCCCAATCGTTTTTCCAAGGCATCCAGCCCAATGTTGTTGGTGAGCAGCAGCAATTCGTGCGTTGTATAGATCTGTTTCTTATAGAGGTTGACATTGAAATGGTCATCCAATTCAATAAGCTGCACAAAGTTTTCCTTGCGGATGATCTTGTTAAACATCTCAAGTGCAAGAGACTCAATCTGGTGGAATTTCTCCTGTGTCACATCGGAAATCATACGCTGCATGACTTGGCTGATGCGGGCGGTAAATTCATGCGCCGTACGATCCTTCGCCTTGGCAAACAGCGCTTTGCGCAAGCGTTCCACCAAAGCTTTCTGGTCGGTGATGGTGGCTTCCAGTTCCGCAATTTGGTTTTCCACGCTTTCCAGACTATCCTCGTAGGCTGCAATGCGCTCCGTGAGAAAGCGAACTCTTTCAAAGTAGGCCGCAGCATCTACAGTGGGCAAAGCCTCGCGGATCTTTTTGCTGATCTCATCATATTTTTGAGAAGCCTTTTTCTTCTCCGCGATGGCTTTAATCAATTGAGGCGCGTCTACTTCAGCAAAATATTGTGTTCTTACAATATCGCTGATAACCTGGCTTTCCTGTTCTTGCGACAGATCGTGGATAGAGGTGAAGCTTTCTAGCGGAAAAGAGGGCAAAGCTTTCTTTGCAATTCCATTGGAAATCGCCTGCGCTAATGCAGGAACTTGCGCTGTGTCGCAATTGGGCTGCTGTTCCAAGACATCCTGAATGGTTTGTGCATCCAGTAGATCACAGATGGTGTGATACTGACGAACGGCCCGTTCGTCTTTGAGTTGCTTATAGGCGACAGCGGCTAGATCTTTGGTGATGTAAAGGGGCATCATGGATTCTACAAATTCCCGAATTCGTTTTGCCTTATCGCCTTTCACTCGTTCCTGTATTGCACGTTGTGTTTCCAGCCGTTCTTGTTCTTTGGCGCTCAGACCACCAGAACGAGAAAATTGATGATCAAGAGATTCTTTTTCCTCCTGGGCAGAAACCAATTGGGCCGTCAGCTGCTGCTTTTGAGACACCAAGGCGCTGCTTCTGGTCGCATAAGCAGAGAGGTTGGCTTCTTCTTGTTCCACCAGTTTGGCAACCTGGTCGTAATCTTCGTTTCCTTCTTCTTCTCCGATATAAGAATCACAGAATTTCTGTATTATATTGAAGGTATCGTAACCACTTAATGTCAGGACTGCATTCTTAATATAGTTGCTGTAATTGCCTGTTGCAAAAAAGTCCCCGATTTCTTCGCCGTCGAAGAAGAAAAAGTCAAACAGGTTGGGAGGAATGACAGAGAACAAATAGTTCTGAAAGAAATCCAAGTTCTTGTCGGCAAGGAGCTGCTGGTCTTTATACACGGAATAGGTTTCGTGAAGGCGCTTTTCGATAAAAGACCATTCACGACGAATGGTATACAGTGTATGGGCGCGATCTGTAGGGAGGTCGATTTCTACTTCGACATAGGACTTGACATTGTTGGACAAGAACGCATCGTGGTTGATCAGCTCTTTGATTCGTGCGGTATAGCGGTTGTTTTTATCCTGAAAGCGGAAGCATTGGGGACCATATAAAGCCAATTTGATGGCAGTGAAAAAGGAGGTCTTACCGGCACCGTTGTTTCCGCCGATCAGAATAATATTTTGCACACCATGGGTATCCAACGCAATTGTGTTTTCCCCCACATAGGAGCTGAAATTATAGAGTGTCACTCTGTTGATCTTCATTCCGGGTTCCTTCCTGCGCATTCACCAATTCAGCTTCCTGGAGCCATTGCTGCGTAACGGCTTTCCGGAGAGTCTCACGAAGAATGCGAGTGTTCGAGAAAAATTTGGTTTTGCTTGTTCTGAAAATCATGCTCTTCATCAGGTCCATGGGAACCGAGAATTCAGAGGCATACATTTCCAGCTTTTTGCAGGTTTCCTCATCAAAGACGGGGCGCTTCAACTGGTCCCAAGGCAAGCGTTCTCCCATCTCATCATAGTAGAGGTCTACCAGCACACGACAGCTCAGATCCTGTTCCTCGTCCCAAATACGGTCTATGGCGCGGAGTTCATCGATGGTAATGAGCTCATAATTCATCTGCTTTTGCGTTTGCAGAAGGCGACGCAAAATCATTTGGCGCGCTTCCCAGGTAAACGGACCAAAGCCGAGCTGGTTTTGAGAGGTACGATAGACACTACCGTCGCGGCGCTTCTTTTCGCGATACTCAGGTACATCGCGAATGCTCATAAGCCATTTTCTGAATTCGGCCAGGGGAATCAATTCACGGTGTCCGGAACGGATGAAGCCATTCAAAGACTTATCTTCCTGAACGACAGTGCAGATCCAACAGCCAAAGCGGGATTGACCGCAGGACTGTTGCTGATCTTCCTTGGAGGAGTATCCCGCGAAGGGGCATTCACCGCTGTCAGCACCAGAATATAATTCAATCAGTTGGGAGTTATCGCCACCCCAGGCATTTTTCCGGTTGTTGGACATCAAGATGTCCCAGACATCATCGGTGGACAAGGAAACAATCGGGGGATATACATAGGCTTCCTTGATGGTCTCATGGCGATTCAAAAGGCGATCAGCCAGTTCTCGACCTTCAATGCGGCGCTTTCGTGCCGCGCTTTCGGCCTTGCGCACACCAAGGATAAAAACAATCTCGGTATGTTGTTCCTTAATGATGTTTTCTACAAACTGTCCGCTGGGGGCAATCTTCAGGCGGTCTGTACACCAACGGAAGGTGCCGTTCAGACGCGGAGTGGGAAAACCTCTACCAATGACATTGGCCCAGAACGAAGTATCTGGTTTGGGTGTAACTTTATTTACGCTGATCGGCAAGCTATCCCGTTTGGCAGACTTATCCAAAAGATGAAGCATATCATCCAGATAGATCTTGATCAGGGGATTTTCCACAAGAGTGTCGGAAGAAACGATATATACAGTTTTATGGCGCTCTTCAGGCCGAAGGTTTTTCAGCATCTGATAGACCAGGTGGACAACGACGGTGGAATCTTTACCACCGCTATATCCAATCACCCAAGGACGATTGTCGGACCTATACACATGCTTAATTTCTTCAAGCAAACCCTCAACCAGAGGCTTTCCATTGTATTCTTTCATGTATGGATTTTACTCCCTCTAGAAGTCTTTTCTGGTATGGAGAAAACTGTATATTCTTCCTATGCGGAAGTACAATCTTGTCCAATACTAGACCATTATTAAGTATAACATTTTACGGAACAAAATGCACCCTGTCCGACGAAAAAATTCTGCCTTTCCGGTATTTGACCAAATTTGCAGAAACCTCTTGCAATTCCCTCGGAATAGAGTTAACACAACACAAACGCTTTTCCGAGGAGGTTGCGAAATGGAAAATAGGGTTTGTGAAAATCAAGAAACGACGATAATGAGGGCATTTGAATTCCGAAAGGAAGGACTGGAGTATTTACAAAAGTTGCCGTTGGAAGAGAAGATCACGCTTTCTAAAAACTTGATTGTAAGCTGCATGGAAAGTTTATATTTCCTTTTCGGGAGGAAAGGATTCAACGGTTCTGTCATCTCTTGTGTGCAGTTTAAAGCCGGACATCCTGCATTTGTTTTCGGATACAGGTTGTGAATATCCGGAAACCCTGTCTTTCGTCGAAGAGGAGCGCCAGAGAGGGAAAAACATTGTGCCTGTGCGTCCCGTTTGTCGGGATGGTTCGGTATGGACCTTTGAGCGTGTAGTTGCAACTTATGGCTACCCATTATTCTCCAAGGCGATTGCCAATGGAATACGGACATATCGACACGCGAAAACGCCTGTAACAAAGCAGCACGCACTGGATTATTTGGGACGGATGTATCCCAAAGCACTATCCTATCTGAACTACAACATTTCTGATCTGTGCTGTGAAAAATTGAAAAAGGCTCCCTTGAAGCGCATGGCAAAGCGGATGCAAACGCAATGCAGCATAATCGGAACACTGGCAGAAGAAAGCCAAGTCCGGAAAAGAGATTGGATTGCGTATGGTTCCAATATCTTCTTTCAGAAGAAAGACAACCAGTGTAGGCCGCTGTCTTTCTGGACAGAACGAGACATCTGGGATTATATTGAGCTTTATAAAATACCTGTTTCCGATTTATATGGACAAGGATATCAAAGAAACGGATGTATGTTTTGTGGTTTCGGTCTGTGTGCGGAGCGACGGAAATTGGGAATTAACCGCTTTGAGAGATTGTCGCTGACACACCCGAAGGAATATGACTACATGGTGTCCCGATGGGCATCTCTTTTCAAGGCGTGTGGAATTCCCTATTGATACTATTTTGATTATATCATTCTATGCATACATTAACAGGGACTTCTAACAAGAATGGGGCAAAAAACAGGTTGATAAAACGAATGAAATAGGTTATACTGATACTAAATGATACTACTTTATATCACTTTTTGAAAGGAGAACCTCCATGGACGCTTCTGTGTTTGCCAAGATGCTCTCAGACCCAGGAATGTTGGACCTCAAAAAAATGGGATATAAATACGGTCAAGGAGATCTGCAGGAATTCCTCACACTACTCAAACGTGATTTTTATCAGGAACTACCCCTGCATGACTTTGATGGAAAACCGATGGTATACCTGGAAAGTGTGGCGCGGGTTTCATTGTCGGCTGCTCGTGTTTTGCTGACACCGCAGCAGAATGCCCGTCTGTATGGAACCAAGGCGATGGAAGAGGAAATCCTGTCCACCTTCCGAATCGAACAGATTGACACCAGCAGGGAAAGTGTGCGGCGGATTTTATCCGGTCAGGTACCGAAGGATAAGGAAGAACATCGCATCTATGGTATGAAACAGGGCCTGGAATTTATCGCGGACAGATCTCATACCATCACGGAGGAGAATCTCTTTCGGCTGTATCAGATGACCATTGGAGACTTCTTACCAGCGGAGGATCGTTTACTGCCCGAACATTGGTATCGGCATGATAGCGTGTATATCGTAGGCAGCAAGGTGGAACATACTGGATTGCCTTGGCAGAAACTGCCAGCTTATATGGCAGAGCTGGTTGCATTTGCTGCCGAGAAAACAGCACAGAATGATCTAATCAAGGCAGCCATTTTGCATTTCGCGTTTGCCTATCTGCATCCCTACTTTGATGGAAACGGTCGGATGGCGCGCCTGCTCCATTTGTGGTATCTGGTGCAGCAGGGATACTCGTCGGCATTGCTCGTGCCGATGTCCCGCTTTGTGGAGGAAAGCCGCTCCCGGTATTATAAAGCGTACACCCAAGTGGAACAGAATCAGCAGATCAGCGGCGTGCTGGATGTGACGCCGTTCCTAGTCTATTTTGCGGAATCGGTGTATCACCGGCTGGGAGAAGATCAGCCGCAGCCACGGACGCTACAAGCTTTCGAGGAAGCGATGCGGCAAGGGAAGGTTACCGAGAAGGAGCGGGCGCTCTGGCAGTTTGTCCTCACGGCTTATGGCAGCGAAGAGTTTTCCACCAAGCGGTTGGAAAAAGACTTCGGCGATGCGGCTTATGCCACGATCCGGAGCTTCGTTCTCAAATTTGAGAGCCTTGGTCTGCTGACTTCGGTCCGCTACGGCAACCGGGTTAAGTACCGGATTCAGGATGCGGAATAAAGAAGCCCGCAAAGCCAAGTATTACACAGCTTTGCTGGCTATTCCATAAGCATTTTGTATCAATCAACACAAACCGAAAAAACTTTTTATTCTCGACAAAAGAATTTTGAGTAGTAGATTTCCCGCGCCTCCGTTTTATAAAAACCGCCGTCCCAGATGACCAGCACACGTTTTCGGTTGAATTTGCGGTTTCCCATGACTTTGGTGAACTGTTCCCGGATAAAAACAGCCAGCTGGGCATACGGGTTCTCGTCCCCCTCACATTCCTGTGGTAGCGAGGAGGGCCCGAGATAAATGGTTGGGAAGTGGACGGAAAGGTCAAGAGCCAGACGCCCCAGCATCACCGTTTTTCCGCTGCAGGCAGGGCCTTTGAGCAGAAGAAAATCGGTACGCTGGATACCGGTTTTCAAAGACGTAAAGGCCTTTTTATAAAGCGTTTGATACAAATCCCGCTCAAAATAGCAGTTTTCGTAGCCCTCCCACAACGGAATATCTCGATTGTTGGCCAGGAAAGCAGTCATCTGTATTGTCCGGTCAACATTTGTCATCTCTGCCGCTGAAAATTTTTCCAACGGCAGCAGGCAGGATTTGCTGGCAAAGGGCAGTTTTTCCCACTGCTTTACTGGTACAGAGATATCCAGTGGACGCTCATGGGCCTGCACTCCCAACAGATGAAAATGATAATATTCCTCATCCTGCACAGGGATGGCTTCCTGGAAACTCTTTTCCCAGAAAAGGTCTGTCAGATGTCCGTCCAGGAAAGTAATTCGGGCGACTAGGCGACGCAGCGTACGGTCGGTGTCAGCAAAAGCTTGTGGGGGCACCCCGAAACAGATAACCTTGATTTGATTACGGCCCTGTTTATTCTGCAGTTCGTCCATTATATACAGCAAGTCCTGCGCATGGAGCCAGTCGCTGGAGGGGTCCCAGCCATCCAGAATCAGGTATCCGCTGTAAGGGAGGGCCCGGCTCACAGCCACACACAGTGCATTGCGGGCCCGGTTTTCGGTTTCCCATACAAAATCCGGTTCATCAAAGCTCAGGTGTAGATCGTGGCCGGGTGCAAACAGCTGCAGCAGCGAAAGCGAACTGGTACGGAACGTCTGGGGAAGTGGAGCATCGGTATAAATCACGGTTTTCTGGACTGAAAAAGGGCTGCCAGGCACCGTACGTACAAGGGATTCCGGTGCGCTGGTGGCTACGAGGCGCCAGCCGCCACAAAGCGTCCGGTTGACGCGCACCATCGCTTCCGAAGCGTTCCGCTGCAGTGCCTGCCGCGCCGCATCCGTAATGGCGTCCCAATTGTTAACGATATCCTCGGGCAGAGAGCAGAATTCTTCACCGCCTTCGGGCATTTCAACCACTCGGGTAAGTTTCTTCCACAATTCGGTATAGTTAGGAACGGCCGCACCTTTCAAACATTCCAAGACTTTTGATGCCGCCTGCAAAAAGTATTCCTCTCCGTAAAAATCAGTTTGATATTTTTGCCCCAGAAACAGAACGGACGCGTTAGTTCGCAAGGCACTGCGGAATTCATCGCGGCTTAATTCCAAATGATTCTGCAGCTGTTCTTCTATTTTATTCAGTTGCTCTTGTGCCACGTCTCTTTCCCCCCTTTCATTTTCAAGAGAAATCATTTTTATTATACTATGGTAACACGTCGTTTTACAAGCAGATGGACATTTTCTATCCAGTGACTATAATCTGATACCGTTTGATTTTCTTAGTTCAAGGAACCAAACCAAGTCGGCTTATGCCTAGGTGCATCAAAATATTGAATGCAGATTAAATGCCGATTCCAATTATGTAATTGTTCCACCCATTTTGAAAAAGCTAAATGCACTTGACCACCATCTGACCACTCCTTCTTTCCGACCGGTTCCGTGTATCGTTTTTCACGTTTCAACATTCTTTTATGGCTACCAAAACCAGCGCAGGAAGTTGTGCACACCACACAATTTCCGGCGCTGTATTATTGAGTTCTGCCGTTTGTCACGGTTCTCCGACCCGGAAGGCCAGAGGTTCGAATCCTCCCGGTCGCACCAAGAGCAGCACCTTATGGGGTGCTGCTCTTTTTGTTTTGCATGGATTTTATGGAGCAGTAAAAGAGCGGATTCGAACAGCCCGTGCCCCGCGGCTTGGCGAATCCCTTCAGGCGCACCAGAAAACATTATTGCGATGTATTTTTTGCAATGAGGTCTTTCTTTTTTGATTTTTTAGAATAATTTTAGCAACATATCATCAGTGGCGTCTGTGTACTGCCCCTGCTTAATTTTCTTGTTTCGCAGCTGATTTACAGCGTTTCTTGCAAGACGGACTTCCTCACCGGTGAAAACTGCTTTTTTACCCACTGGGAGAGAATCAACTTTGAGTATCAAATATCCGGTTTCACGCCAACCTGTGTTCATGGTTCTCTGCCGATAATAGTAATCGCCCAGCGCTTTCAGCAAAATAATTTTATTGGCGCGCGTCAGCTTGATTTTTCTCATAATCCAACCTGCTTCTTTCAAGCACAAGAATAACACCTTGCAGTTGTGCAGTCAACAGCTAAAAACAAATTTTGGAAGATTAAACAACTACATAAGATTTTATTTGTGAAAAAGAAAAATACCGCCCACGCAGCGCAGCGATGATTTTGTCGGATGAAGTAAGCGGCAAAATAGATCGGGTGTGTTGCGGGGCGGTAAAAATCTTCATGGGGAATAAATCCTCGCCGTTCTGTACTTTTCTACAAGACCGCGTTTGCGTAGCAATGAAAGCCCCAGTGGGGCTTTTAAGCGACAGAGCGGTCTTGCGCAGCAAGATGGAGGGGTTTTACCCCGACAAGCTCGGTGGGATTTGCGATAAAGGGTATCACGGATTGCAGCGAGCGTCAAGATGGTTTTGCAAATTTTATTGCAGTAAAGCGGTGATAGTAGGACTTATATTTAACACACGGCAAGAAACAATTTCCGTTTCGCACATTGTAATGTTCGCAGAAAAAACTTATAATGCTTTTGAAC
>ERZ827104.1379-NODE-1379-length-21695-cov-4.227079_pt1 | contig 21695 bp, 17 predicted proteins | sample MGYA00519781_ERZ827104 | MGnify/ENA primary metagenome ERZ827104 (study PRJEB31778, sample SAMEA3449257) | human gut metagenome | biome: human gut; feature: human-associated habitat; material: faeces | place: United Kingdom | collected 2010/2012 ...
GCCGAGCCCCAGACCGGCTACCATCCAAAGATCCATCCCAATATTCAGGATGGAGGAAAAGATCAGCAGCCCCAGCGGAATTTTTGATTCACCGATGGAGGTGAACATGGTAGAGAGAATATTGTACATGAACAAAAACGGAAAGCCCACAAAATAGACCCGCAGGTACAGCACTGCTTCCTCCAGAATATCGGCAGGAGTCTGTAATCCGCTCATCATCGCATGGGAAAAACAAAAGCCAAAGACGCCAAGGATGATACTCAGAAGTAAAAAGCTGATCAGGGAGGTAGATACAATGGTTTTCATTTTGCCATACTCTCTGGCGCCGAAATAACGGCTTACGAGTACGCCGGCACCGACACCGGCACCCAGCGCCACACAAATGAAAACATTGGTCAGGGCAGCGCAGGCGCCGACCGCTGCAAGAGCGGAGGAGCCGACAAACTGACCGACGATAATGGAGTCAGCCATATTGTATACCTGCTGAAAAAAGCTGCCGAGAATCATCGGCATTGCAAAAACCGTCAGCGCTTTCAGGGGTGCATCGGTAATCAAATATTCATCTTTTGACATGATTATATTCCTCCACAATTTCCGGCTTTTTATCAGAAAGTACGAGCATAGCAAGTGCGATCGGTATAATGTTCTCGCAGATTGTCCCGGTTGTCAAGACCATACCCGGTAAATTTGAGGAATCCGCTTTGCCGGTTTTGACCTTGCGGATAGGACTGCCGTGTACCGGTCGGTACGCACGGCTGTCATCTGATCCGATAATATCTTTTTATAAAATCCAGAAAGTGAATAGCCTGCTCGGACATACGTCGTATGGACGGATACACAATGTACAGCCGGCGCAGGAACGCTGACTGTCCGAGGGGGGAACAGCAGTAGCCGTCCCTGCTGTGCATCGGTCTGCACAGTTGCGCGCGACAGAATGGAAATGCCCATGCCCAGTGCGATGCACCGCTTGAGCGCTGCCGCGTCATCCATGACGGCAATGATTCAGTTCATCAAGCGACAGATCGTGATTCTGGAGGAAATACAGTGTTTCCTGCTTGGTGCCCGAGTTGTCCTCGCGCAGCAGGAACGGTTCGTGCAGGAGCGCTGTCAGCGGGTCCGGCTGGCCTTGATAGGCACGGAAATGCGGTGTGTTCGGTGACGAGGCGCACACCCGCAAGAATATCGAGAAAATGCTCGAGTATGAGAACAAGTCCGGTCAGACGACCGTGCGTCCGGACGGGTGCTTCGAGATCGTTTTTCAGGCGTAATGCGAGAAAAAAAGCCGTATCAGGTGCTCACCTTCCACACCACCGATGCCGCCATGGAGATGGAGTCGTTCTGCAAACAGAATGGCATTGCCGGTCGGCTGGTGCCGGTGCCGCGCAGACTGTCCGCCGGATGCGGCATCGCGTGGCGCATGGAAGCCGAAGTTTACGCGCAGTATCAGACGGTTATCGCGGACTGCGGGATTGAGATCGAGCAGAGCGAGGCGTTTGTGTTTTAAGTAACCATAAAGCGACATGACTTTGATGCAAGTCATGCCGCTTTTCGGTTTATTTGTTTTCGGTTTTCACGATTTTCTTTATAAAATGACATTGAGGAAATCCTGTGCAGCCCCAGAATTTTTCGCCGACATGCGCACCGCGTCTGGCCTCCCGCATGACAAGCGGCTTGCCGCACTTCGGACAGCATTTTCCCTCCGACGGCGCAGGTGCAGGCCGCTCGGCGGCAGGCTGGTCCTCCAGCTCCTCCTGCTTGAATTTTTCGATATAGGTGATTGGCTTTTCAATGTGCATCTGCAGATACCGCTCACCCATTTCCTTCAAATCTTTCAAAGAAGAAGCCGATTCCTTGGACGCCTTATTCATTCGTTTTATCGTTTCAATCAACTGGTCTGCTCGAATGACCTGTTCCTTGACCTCTTTCTTCGCATATCGGTCGTTGACAACAGTTTTCGGGTTGGCAAGCACGACTAAGCCCCTAAAAAAGTCCTTAAACAAGTAATTCTTCCATGCGGCAAGGATTTTGCCGTCATTTTCGCTCCTTCGTTCCTTGAGCACCTGCAAATGCCGCTGATTCTGCGTAATCGGCGAATAAATTCCCTCTTTATAGTACCGACCGCCGCAGCGAATTGTGCGGATAAAATCGCCCTTGCTGTTGATCTCGATATTGCCGAACAGATTTTTGCACTCCAACACAAAGTTAATCTTTGGAGTCAGTACCAGAAAGTCAATCTGTGCCGAGGCACCGGACACGCTTTCAATATACAAATCGTGCAGCACAACCATATCCATACCGCTGTTTTTCAGCTCAAACAGAATATTATCCTCACCGATAATACCGGCTTTCACCACGGCAATCTCTTTTGCAATTTTTTTCGCGTTTTCTCCGGCTGCCTTTTCCGCCAGCTCTTCCAGCTGCCGCAGATACTCCTTTGCGTTGCTGGATTCCTTCGCAATCACAACCTCCGGTTTTGAAAACAGTCCCATGTTTATCCCTCGTGTTTCTCTTTTTCCTGCGATTTTCGCTTGTATAATTTTAGTATACCATATAGGAGAAACAAGGAAAAGTTCCGTCCTCAAATTTATCCACAGGTTTGTGCATATCTTCGTGGATATTTCCGCAGGCACGCAAAAGCCGCAGACGAAAGTCTGCGGCTTTTCTCTTTGGCGTTTACTTGGCCCTGCCAATCTCCGTTGCCTTTTCAACCTCGATCAGCCTGCCTGTTTTTACATCGTAAAATATAACCGTAAATCGGAATACTGGACGCTGCCAGCGGATGATTTCTGATGTATTCCACGTCATCTACGACGCTTTGCTCCAAATTATCACTCGGGTGTTATTTTCCGTCGTTTGCAATCGCGGTGTCAATATTCTCCTGCAGCTGCTTCATGCTGTTTTCGTTCGTGATGCCGCCGAGTACCGGTTCACCGACGATTTTTCCGTTCCGGTCGATAACATAGGTGGTCGGGAATGACATGATGTTCAGTGCAAACTTGCCTGCCTCGCTGCCGGATGCAAAGGTAATGTTGCGGTAGGATGCCCCCTTGGTCTGCAGAATCTGTTTAGCGGTAGCAATGGCATCCGCATTGTCATCGAGCGTTTCCGTATTGATGCCGATAACCTCGCCGCCCTGAGCCTTGACAGTCTGATTCAGCTTGTCCAGATCACCAAGTTCAGCCACGCACGGCTTGCAGCCGCTGAACCAGAAATTCACGACCGTAAACGCGTTGTCAGCGAACAAGCTGCTGTCCACAGCGTTGCCGTCCAGGTCTTTGCCCTCGAAAGCGGGGAACGCGTCGCTGGCGGGTGTGGTGGTGCCTTCCTCGGGCGGAAGTGCCTGCAGCTGATCCTCCAGCTTGCGGACCTTGGCGGCATCGTCGGTCAGCGTCTTGTAGTCCTCGTCCGAGAGCTGGTCCTTGACGTTTTTAATCGCAAGATCGAGCACATCGGCGTAGTTGGTGCTCTGGGTGCTCTGCGACAGATTGTCCTTGTCGAGCGAATTCAGAGCCGTTGTCCACAGCTCCTGGTGCTGGTCGAGGATGGCGTTTTCCTCCGCTATCAGCTCGGAGACGGTTTTTGCCGGTTTGCCGCAGGCGGATGCGCCGAGCAGCAGGCTTACGGACAGGGCAAATGCGATCAGTCGATTTCGTTTCATTAGATGGTCTCTCCTTTGTCAGTCGTTTGGGTTTTATCGCCCAGACCGTAGCGGTAGCAGATAGCATCGGTCGGGCAGGCTTTCATGCACATGCCGCAGCGGATGCACTCGGCATGATTGGGGTTTTTGGTGATGTCCACATCCATTTTGCAGGCTTTGGCACACGCGCCGCAGGATACGCACTTATGCGTATCCACCTGCATCTGAAACAGTGAAACACGGTTCAGCAGGGCGTAAAAGGCGCCGAGCGGGCACAGCCACTTGCAGAATGGACGGTAAAACAGCACGCTGCACACGATAACGGTCAGCAGAACGGCTGCTTTCCAGGTAAACAGTGCGCCGAGCGCGGCACGGATGCCGGAGTTGACCGCCGCCAGCGGCAGCGCGCCCTCGAGCACGCCCTGCGGGCACAGGTACTTGCAGAAGAACGGGTCGCCCATGCCGAGCTCGTTTGTGACAAGTACGGGCAGCAATACCACCATGATCAGCAGCACCGCATATTTCACATAGCGGAGCGGCTTCAGCCTTTTGGTGGACAGCTTAGGCGAGGGGATTTTGTGCAGCAGCTCCTGAAACCAGCCGAACGGGCACAGAAAGCCGCAGATAAACCGTCCGAGCAGCACGCCGAGCAGGATCAAGATACCGGTGATGTAATACGAAAACCGGAATTTCGACGAGCCGACGACCGCCTGAAATGCGCCGATCGGGCACGCGCCCGCCGCGCCGGGACAGGAATAGCAGTTCAGGCCGGGCACGCAGACCGCCTTGCCGCCGCCCTGATATAATTTGCCCTGCAAAAAATTCGGCAGGTGGATATTGGTCAGCAGAGCCGCTGCTGCCTGTATCCAGCCGCGAAAGCGGGCTAAAACCGGAATATTTCTCTTATCCAATCCCAACACACTCCATACACAGGCGGATCGCCTTTGATAATACCGTATCGGCTTCGCCTCTCCACAGGCCGAACCCGATCATTGCAATGCCGACTGCCAGCAGGAAAAGCTGGGCGGCGGTTCTGTGCTTCAGCATTGTTATGCCCCTTTCGAAGTTGTTGACACCAGTATATCGCACGGGAGATAAAATCTGTGTTAAGGTGCTAAAAAAACAAAAATTTTTTGCAACAGATTTCATTAACACAAATTTTATCTCTGTCTGGTATAATAAAGGTATGAAAATGCAAAGGAGGAAAGCTCATGAGGCTTTTGGTGATAGAGGACGAGTGTGATCTGTGCGAAGATATTGCGAAAAAACTGCGCCTGTCCGGTTATGAGGCGGACACCTGCTTTGATGGGGAGGAGGCACTGGAGCTGCTGGCGGTAGAGAAATACGATCTGGTGCTGCTCGACCTTAACCTGCCCAAGGTGGACGGTATGACCGTTCTGCGAACCCTGCGGGAGCACGATCAGGAAACCGGCGTGCTCATCCTGTCGGCGCGAAGCGAAATTTCCGACAAGGTGGACGGACTGGATGCCGGCGCGAACGATTATCTGTCCAAACCGTTCCATTTAGAGGAACTGGAAGCGCGTGTGCGCAGTCTGACGCGCCGCCGATTTGTCCAGCAGGATGTATGCCTGCGGTGCGGCGGGTTGACGTTTGATACCCGCAGCCGCACGGCTACGGCAGACGGACAGACGCTTTCGCTCACGCGCAAGGAGAGCGGCATTCTGGAATATCTGCTGCTCAACCGCGGCAGACCCATCAGCCAGGAAGAACTCATCGAGCATGTGTGGGACAGCAGCGTGGACAGCTTCAGCAACTCCATCCGTGTGCATATCTCCATGCTGCGGAAAAAACTGCGTGCAGCACTGGGATACGACCCGATCCGCAACAAGATCGGTCAGGGCTACGAGATAGGAGCGGGCGAATGAGCAAACGAATTTCTGTCCAGTGGCGCATTACGATATTGACCGCGCTGCTCATCGCGGCGGCGTGTGTGAGCCTGAATTTACTGCTGTTTTACTCAGGCTCGGGCAGCATGGATGCGCTGAACGGCTTTGTGGTGGAATACAAGACGGAAAACCAGCAGGAAATGACCATTCAGATACCCAAAGAGAATATGCAGGCATTTTTCAGTGACTTTTCGCAGCAGGTCAATGAAGAAAAGGTGCGTTTTGAGCGCATAGGCTGGTACATCACCGCGCTGGTGACACTGCTGAGTGCCATTATCGCGTATTTCTTCAGCGGAAAGGCTTTGAAGCCGCTGAAGGATTTTGCACAGCAGACCGAACAGATCAACGAAGAAAGCCTGACGGACACCCGTCTGCCGGAGGATACGACTGCTGAGTTCCGGCAGCTGAGCGAGTCGGTGAACGGTATGCTGGACCGGCTGGCGCAGGCGTTCGATGCACAGCGGCAGTTTACGGGAAACGCCGCCCATGAGCTGCGCACACCGCTGGCGCTGATGCAGACAAGGCTGGAGCTCTTTGCGGCGGAACATCAGCAGATGAGCGAAGAAACCGCAAAATTACTGCATTTTCAGCAGGAGCAGGTCGAGCGCCTGAGTGCGCTTGTGCGCACTCTGCTTGAGATGAGCGACCTGCGGTCGGTGCCGCGCACCGACCGTATCGACCTTGCACCGATGGTCGAGGAGGTGCTGGTCGATCTGACACCGCTGGCACAGAAAAACGGTATTACACTGACGCAGGCAGGCGAAAACGTGCAGCTTGTCGGCAGTGATGTGCTGCTGTACCGGCTGCTGTTCAATTTGACAGAGAACGCGATCAAGTACAACCGCACGGGCGGCTCGGTGGAAGTGTCTGTCGAGCGGGAAGGCGGTCAGGCGGCAATCCGCGTGCGGGATACCGGCCCGGGCATTGCCGAGGAGTACCGAGACAGCATCTTTCAGCCGTTTTTCCGCGTGGATAAGTCGCGCAGCCGCGCAATGGGCGGCGTGGGACTGGGACTGGCGCTCGTGCAGGAGATTGTCCGGCTGCATGGCGGCACAGTGCGCGTTGAACAGAGCGCAGATACGGGAACGACTATTCTGGTAACACTGCCGGTTGGAAAAGCGGCTTGACGCTCAAATTGAGGGCATATATACGCACTGTCTTAACAGCATACACGGTTTACACCCGCTCTGAAATTCAGTATAATTTAGACAGTACAACGGACAGGAGAGCACATTACAGTATTCGGAGGTGCGCGCCATGCCAAAATCGAAATGGAATCTGAACACGATCTACATATCCGAGCGGCTGCAGGAGAGCCTGCGGCCAATCTCGCGCTGTGCCATGACGACCGTGGTTGCACCCATGGGCTACGGCAAAACGACGGCGGTGGAGTGGTATCTTGCGGAACGTGCCGGAGCCGAAGCGCCGTACATTGTGCGCATCAGTGTGTACTCGGGCAATCTTGCAATTTTCTGGAAAAGTGTGCAGGACGCCTTTGCGCGTGCAGGCTTTGCCTTTCTGCGGGAGTACGACTGTCCGACCGACGGAGCCAGCGGCGGACTGCTGATCGACGATCTGTGTCATTCGCTGACCGGTGAGAAGTCCTGCTATATTTTTATTGACGATTTTCACCTGCTGACCGACAAGCGCGCACCCGGATTCCTGTGTGCGCTGGCCGGACGGCTGCCGCCCAATGTTCATCTGATTTTAGCCAGCCGTGACCTGTTTCTGCCGGCGGCAGAGCTTGTCCGGCTGGGCGGAAAGGTGTACCAGATCGGCACGGCGCAGCTTAGGCTTAACCATACCGAGCTGGCGGTCTATACCAATCGGTGCGGAACCGCGCTTTCCGATGAGCAGATAGATACGCTGCTGTATTACAGCGAGGGCTGGTTTTCGGCGGTTTATCTGAATCTGCGGATGTTTTCCGAGCACGGTGTGCTGCCGGACCCGAATTCGGATATTTCCTCTATCTTTACGGCTGCGATGATTGATCCGCTGCCCGAAAAACAGCGGGAATTCCTTGCGGTGATGGGACTTGCCGACGAATTTACGGTCGAAATGGCGCAGTTCGTCATGGCAGACGCGCACGCCGAGGACCTGCTTGCCGCGCTGACCGGGCAGAATGCGTTTGTCAAGCGTCTGCCGGACGGCGCGACCTACCGGTTTCATCACATGATGAAGGAATGCGCGCTGCACACCTTCCTGTCCATGCCGAAGGAGCGGCAGACCGTCTACCGCGGGCGGCTCGGCATCTGGTATGAGGATCATCGGCTGTATCTGCATGCCATGACCGAGTACCGGCAAAACGGCGATTACGATGCGATGCTGCGCACGCTGCAGAAGGATGCAGGCATTCTGCTTTCCTCGCTGCACCCGAAGGCAGTGCTGGCAGCACTGGACGAATGCCCGGCAGCTGTGCTCGCAAGCCATCCGCTGGCGATTCTGGTGCTGATGCGGAGTATGTTCAACTGGCGCAATATCCCGAAAATGCTGGAGCTGAAGGAGCTGCTGCTGACGGCGATTTCCGAAAATACAGCGCTTTCCGCACAGGAAAAAGGTGATTTGCGGGGAGAATGCGACCTGATCATGAGCTTCCTCTGCTACAACGATATCAGCGCCATGAGCCGCCTGCACCGGAGTGCCAGCGCGCAGATGTCGCGGAAGGCGATCAGCATCCAGTCCGGCGGCGGCTGGACCTTCGGCTCGCCGTCCGTGCTGATGATGTTTTACCGCGCACCGGGCGAGCTGCAGAGCGAGCTTGCCGAGATGGACGAGTGCATGCCGCACTATTATAAAATCACCGGCAATCACGGTCAGGGTGCCGAGACTATCATGCGTGCCGAGGCGGCGTTCCTGCAGGGACGCTTGACGGATGCACATATCGAACTCGAAAGTGCGTGCGCCCGGATTCAGGACAACGGGCAGGCCAATATGGCGCTGTGCTGTGATTTTCTGGCGTGGCGGCTGTCGCTGTTTGCGGAGATGAAGTATCACTGCACGCTTGCCGAGCGGCACGCGGAGCTGCTGCGGCAGCACAATGCTTCCTGGCTGAACCTATGGAACGCGATTGCGGCGTATTATTACGCTTTGCTTGGCAAAACCGACAAGATTCCGGAGGTTTTCCGCGCGCACAGGCTTTCAACCGTGCATACACTTGCACCGGGCAAGCCGATGATCGAGATGATCGAAAATCAGGTCGGTCTGGCACAGGGCGACTACGCCCGTGTCGTTGGCCGGAGCGAAAGACTGCTTGCTGTGTGCGAAGGCATGCACTATGCACTGGTTGCGATGCATATCCGAATCCAGACGGCAGCGGCGTATGAAATGCTGGGTAAGCATGCGGAGGCACAGGCGCAGCTCGATCAGGCACTGACCGACGCGGAACCGGATGGCTTTGTCATTCCGTTTGCGGAGAATTATCGCTATCTCAAGCCATTGCTGGCAGAGCGGCTGCAAACCGGAACGGTTGCGCAGATTATCGGACTGGGAGAAGCCGCAGAGCGGCGAAAGGCCGGATTTGACCGTCCGGAAGCCCTGTCGGCGCTGACCGAGCGGGAATATGAGCTTGTCCGGCTGATGGCACAGCGGCTGAACAACCGCGAGATCGCGGAAAAGCTGTATCTGTCCGAGGGCAGTATCCGGCAGTATGTGAATCAAATTTACACCAAACTGCAGATAGCAGGAGAGCCGCGCGCAAAGCGCAAGCTGCTGCTCGACCTGCTTGCGGATAAAAACTAACAACTTGTGAATGGTTTTTTTTGAAAGGTTCACCGTATCCTATAGGTACGGTGAACCTTTCATTTTGTGTAGGCGAGAGGAGGTACGCATTTGGACCGGAAATACATTCAGTCGGTCAAGCCGCTGACCGACCACGTTCTGCAGGTCGATTTTATCTCTGGCAGCCGCCTGCTGCTGGATATGAAGCCCTATCTGGATAAATTCCGATTCCGGTCACTTTCCGACCCGCAGGTGTGGAACAGTGCGGTGACAAACGGCATTTTTGTCCGCTTCGGCGATGTGGAAATGAGTCATAACGAGCTGTTTTCCATGGCCGAGCAGGAACACTGACACAGAAAAGGAGGAAAATGGTATGAGTAAAAAGCAGATGATACGACGGCGAGGTTTGTGCAGCCTGCTGGCGGTGGCGATGTGTATAGGGGTGCTGCCCCCAACAGCCGGGGCAGCCGTGACGGCAAAAAACGACTGGGAGATCTTTGATGCCTCGGACACCTACAATCTGCCGAGCACACAGGAGCAGATTTTGCAGGAGATGATCCAGAATCCCAAATTTGCGGAGAAGTGGGCGGCAATCGCGAACAATGTCCTGCCCAAAACATACTATAACGACACCAATGAACACGGCTATCATGAGCCGTATACCGCTCTGACTGCGGCAGATTATGCGAAGGTACAGTATACAGCTAAGGGTCTGCGGGATGCTGTCAGAAGCGTTGTTGACCAGAGCGCGGTTCTGAACGGCTCGGGTGTTTTGAACAGCCTTCCGGAAGAAGAAACCCCGGTTTATTATGTCTCTACCAGAGCGGAGAGGGAACGCGATGACCATCACTCTTATGTAAGTACCGGCTACGGCTACTATGTGCAGGCGTTCTACGACTTTGAAATTCAAGGCATTGCGAACCGGTTTGAAACGCCTTCCATCGAGGCGGATGACACAACGGCGTTGCTCGAGCAGAAGGGCTACCAGTTTAATCTGGGCGGCAGCTCGGACAGCTACAAGGTAACGGCGGAAAACCGCAACGACTTTGAAAACACAGTCGAAAAAAGCTATACCTATGAAAAGAGCACTACTACCTCGACCACAGTCTCCAATACCTATTCACAAAACTGGACCGAGGAGACCACGGTAGGCGTCGAATTCAGCGTGCCCGTTCTGGCCGCGCTTTCGCCCACTGCCAAGGTAGAGCAGAGCTTTTCCTACTCCTATGGCATGGAAAAGACCTACGAGAGCAGCAAGGAAGAGTCCTACGCACAGTCTATTACGGATACCATCTCCGTACCGCTGCCGGCACATACGGGCATTGACATCAATGTCGATGTGACCGACCTGCAAACGACCATCCCCTATACCGGCGCGGTGTACATCAAGTATAAGACCATGCTCCTCTCGGTTACTGGTTATCATCGAACCAAGGGGAATGGTGTCTCGGTGGACAGCTGGAAAGGACGGGAGTTTAAGCAGTATACCTTCGGCCGGAACGGCAGAAGTGCGATCGAGGATCTGGATGCCCGCATCCAGAACCGGACTGTCTCCGGCTACGACCCCGACGGTCTGGATATGAACAGCCTGTATCAGGGCGAATTCAAGACGGCAGCCGATCAGCTGTGCTCCGGTCAGCCGGTTGCACCGTACTTCGGTTCGTTCCACTATACATCTAAGAACACCGTCATCACCCCGCAGAAGGTGTACCCAATCTATGCACTCGATCGTCTGGTGCCTGATACCGAACAGGTTTCTCTGTACGAGCAGCAAAGCCTGCGTCTGGACAGCATCAAGGTCGAGGCGAAAAACGAACACGACGTGGACTGGTACGGCTTCAATCCCCGCCTGAGCGGCGAATGGACGGTTGTGGACGAAGGTTTGAACGACGCTTCGGAGTATGCCGAGGTCACGACAAACCGCAATGGCTACCCTGTTCTCAAGGCGCTCAAGCCGAATGACGGAGCACAGCTGTTCCTGCGCTATCAGCCGAAGGATACGATCGAAACAACGGATAATTTCAACAGCGAGCGGATTGAACTGACCATCCTGCCCGTTGTGCTTTCCTCGGTTACGGTAGAGGGCAGCTTTGAGCCGTTCTACTTCAACGACGGCAGCAACACCGCCGATGTTTCCGCACTGACTGTGACCGCTCTGGACGAGGACGGCAACGATTTTGATGTAACCGGCAAGGTCAAGTGGTATGCAGAAGCAAACGATGACATTACGGTTGACGAAACCACGGGTAGCATCGAGTTTACCGCACCGGGAACCTATCAGATCTATGCTGTAGTGAACGGCACGGAATCCAACCGTGTACCGCTGCAGGTTCTGCCCGAACGGCAGCTCGATACGCTGACCGTGAACGGCACGATTCCCAATCTCATCTATAACGACGATACGGCGAACACCTTTGACCTGAGCACGCTCGATGTGGAGGCCAAGGATCAGTATGGCGAGAACATGACGCTTGACGATGGCCTGTTCAAGTGGCGGCTTGCCACGGACAAGGGCTATGCCGAAATCAGCGGCAGCGTAATCACCGGTCTTGTAGTCGGCACGGATACGGTTACCCTGTATTATCCGGTCGGACAGGACGAGCAGGGCGAAACGGTCTATCGGACGGCACAGCCGCTGCCCGTACAGGTGACGGCAAAGCCGTATCTGAATGAGCTGTATTATAATGACGGCGCTCCCGCCGCAGTAGAGGGCGCAGAGTATGATCTGTCCCGCATTCCGCTGCAGGCGCGCGATCAGCACGGCAATCCCTGTGGAATTCCGTCGGACATCGAGTGGACGCTGGCAGACACCAATCAGACCAATGCCACGATTGAAAACGGAAAACTGCTCGTTGCGGTTGGCAGTGTCCCGGATGCCTCCTATGCGGATGTGATTCTGGAAGCCTCCTCTGCCTCTGCCGGCAAGACTGCAAAGAATGTCGTTGTTAAGGTCGAGCAGCAGCCGACCCTCAAGACAATCCGCGCCGACATGAAGGACGGTTTTGTCCTGCGGCTGGATGAAAATGCGGTTCTTGCAGATCAGTTTACCGCTGCCGGCTACGATCAGTATGGCAGAGAAATGACCGGCGGCAGCTTTGAATGGGTTAGCTCCAAGCCGGATGTGGTTTCACTCGAAAACGGAACACTCAAGGCACTGAAAGAAGATTCTACCGAGATCTATGCCCGTTTCGGCGACATCGAGAGTAACCACATTACGCTGACGGTCAATGCCCCGAGACGGCTGACTGCGATTACCGCAGACGGAATTCCGTCGTCCGTTCGGAAAAACACTACGCTGGATCTGTCTGCAGTTAAGGTAACGACGCTCGATCAGTTCGGCAAGGCCTTTACTCCGGAAGAGCTGGAGGCCTATCCGGCTTCTGTACGATGGACGCTGGAAAAGAATGATACGCACGCTGTTATCAGCGGAAATACACTCAGCTTTGGTGATCAGGATGGCACGATGACCCTGATCTGTGCTGCGGTCAACGCAGACACCAATGTGATCGTGGAAAAGAAGATTATCATTCGCATCACAGACTCTACCTCCGGCGGCGGTTCCTCCGGCGGCGGCGGTGGCGGAGGAGGCGGCGGCTTCTCCGCACCCAGCTATTCGGTATCTGTAGATGATGTAAAGCACGGCACTGTCACCGTATCTCCCAAATCCGCATCCAAGGGCGACACTGTGATCATCACGGCAACCCCCGACAAGGGCTACACCTTTGAAAGTCTGACCGTGCTGGACAAGGACGGCAAGGCACTCGAACTGACCGACAAGGGCGGCGGCAAGTACACCTTCGTCATGCCGGCGGGCAAGATTACGGTGAAGGCAGCCTTTATGGATGACAACACCATGCTCAACTTCTTCACCGACGTGCACGCGGAGGATTACTACTACGATGCAGTCCTCTGGGCGGCGCAGAAGGGCATTACCGGCGGTATGAGCGACACGCTGTTCGCTCCGAACGCTGCCTGCACCAGAGCGCAGATTGTAACCTTCCTGTGGCGCGCGGCGGGTTCGCCTGAACCGAAGGCGCTGAGCAGCTTCGCGGATGTTACGGCAGATGCATACTACGCCAAGGCAGTTGCATGGGCAGTTGAGAACGGCATCACAAACGGTACGACCGATACCACCTTCGGCCCGGATGAGACCTGCACGCGCGCACATGGCGTAACGATCCTGTCTCGCGCAGCCGGGACAAATACCGCTTCGGGCAACAGCAATTTCGCTGACGTAGACGTGAACGCATATTACGCAAGTGCGGTCAAGTGGGCGGTTGACAATGGCATTACCAACGGTATCAGCAGCAGCCTGTTTGGCCCGGACAGCAGCTGTACCCGAGCACAGATCGTCACGTTCCTGTACCGTATGTATCAGGGCAAGTAAGCAGTACAACACAGATATCAGGCTATAACTGAAAAAACAGGACTCCTCGGAGTCCTGTTTTTTTGACAATCTCAGTATTTTTCCGGTTTCTATCCCGAAACCGACTGCGGTCTCATCATTTATTGAGATAGTGCAGACGGCGAAGAAATTCTTCATTATCCGTTTTTTCACAGATGGCATCGATGCCTGAGGAAATGATCCATACAGCCATGCCGCGCTGAGCACACAGTACGAGCAGATCAATGATCATCTTGTGATGTGTGGACTCCTGTCCGGCGAACGGGAAAAAACAGATAAGCAGGCGCGGATTAAGCAGATACCACCGATAATACGAAAATCGAAGCCGTTCGGGGTAGGACCAGCTGCTCAGTGGCTGCAGCAGCATTTCCTTCGGAAACCAGCGCAAAGCCTCGGATAAAATGCTGGATACAATCTTTTTGCGGATGATATGCTGTCCGGCCTTGGGGATAAGGCTGGTGCACAGATTGTCGAGCGCGGTCATATTGTCGAACAGCACGCCGCCGGGGCGGTCGGGTCGCTCAATCTGAATGCCGATCTCGCTGCCGATGACGCGGCCGAGATCGCCGGGCTGGTACAGGCGGCCGTTGAGCCGGAAAAAGCCGCTCGTCCAGCCACGATCGCCCAGAAAGCATTCATGCAGGCGGCGGCCAGTGTTGTAGTTTTCATCGCGCAGAAAAGCAATCTCGCCGCGCCTGATATCAAACGTCATCGGCGGCAATGCGGGAAAGTGCAGATCCCGAACAGAAAGCACGGGGGCGCCTTCTGTCATAGCAGTATGCTCAAAGCGTTTAACGCCTCTGCCTCCCTCCCAGCCGAGCAGCTCAAACAGACGAGGGCCATATTCCTCCGGATACAATCTAAAAAATGTACGCCGGTCGCGGATTACATCGATGCGGCTCGCATATCGGAACATGAATGCTTCATCCATGTCAAACAGGAACACCGCTGTACCGTGGCGAAGCAGCAGCTGCACGCAGTCCATTAGCTTTGCAAGATCCTGGCGGCGCAGCGTCTCGGTCAGCCGGTCGAGCACAAGCAGCTTGTAGTCGTTGAACCATGCACGAAAAATTGACAGACGGTAGTAGTCAAGCATGGAAAGGTCGATAAGCCGCGTACTCCATGGCAGATTAAGTCCCATCCGGTGGAGCATGTCAGTCGCTGCGAGTGATGTCAGCCGTTCGGTGCTTGGGAAGCGCTGCCGAAGATGATTCGTACGAACAAGTGCGAGAACAAAATCGCGCATGGTCAGTTCCTTGCTCGCGAAACGAGATTTGTCCACCACAATGGCATTCTGACGAATCCAGCGCTCCAGACCGGTTGCGCCAATGCGTTGTCCGCAGCAGAATGCCCGACCGTCGGTAAACACCGTTTTACCCTTGAAAATATCGAGATATGCAGTACCGGAGGTAAGGTGTTCATCAACATAAACACCGATACACTCACCGTGTGCGATGGAAACATCAAACTGGTACTGCCCGCTCTCGCTGTGAAAATAGCCATGCTCGATGCGAATAAGCTCTTCTTTCATGTCAGTCTCCCTGCATCAGCAGCGGCATCGTAACGCAGCACTCTGTACCGATACCCGTTGCACTGAAAACGCGAAGACCGTAATCTTCGCCGAACATCAGCCGAATACGGCTGTTAACATTGCGCAGCGCGATTCCGCCGCGTTTTTTATCGCCGGAGGCTGGGCTGCCATGGACAAATTCCTCGTTAAGCAGCATGACCTGCTCCTCAGGCATGCCGACTCCGTTGTCCTTTACGCGCAGGAACAATGTATTGGCACTGTTTTCAATGGAGATATATACGATGCCATGTCCGATTTTGCCTTCCAGACCATGTACGACAGCGTTTTCTACGAGCGGCTGGAGAATGAGCTTCGGCATTCTCGCCTCAAGCAGATCTTCATTTTCCATTTCAAGTTCCATTTCGAGTTTGTCGCCGAAGCGGCAGCGCTGGATGGTGAAATAGTTTTCCGCATTGTCCAGTTCATCCGAAAATGTGACATATTCCTGTACATTTGATATGGTATAGCGAAAAAACGTAGCTAACGCTTCGGTGGTTTCCGCAATATCCGCACAATCCGCCAGCAGAGCGTCCGAACGGATAGCCTCGAGTGCATTATACAGAAAATGCGGGTTGATCTGGTTTTGCAATGCCAGATATTCGGCCTGCTTCTGCCGCAGGCGAGTGATCTCCTCACCGTGCAGACGATCTACGATTTCCCGGAAGAACGCAAAGATCTCGCGTGAGCGGCTCCAGTCTGCGCCGAGGACGGCATCCACATCGCCGTCTCTGCCATAGCGGCGGAGTGCCCGGCGCAGTTTCCATTGTGTTGTCAGCCACATAAGCGACACCTACCTGTAAAGCTTTTTGTATTCGGAAGGACTGATGCCTGTCGTTTTCTTGAACAGTCGCGAAAAATATTTCAAATCACGGTAGCCGATCTGATCAGCGACGTCCTGCACAGAGTTTTCATCACTGCATAGCAGCTCCTTGGCCTTGTTCATGCGCAGCTCGGTTAAATAATCCATAAAATTCTGGCCGGTCTCCTTTTTGAACATGGCGGAAAAATATGTTGCATTAAAGCCGACCGCACTGCTTACATCTTCAAGACGCAGCGCCTCCTGATAGTGCTGCTGAATAAAGCGTTTGGCATCCGTAATCGGACGCGCCTCGCGCAGCATACGCTCGTTGCGCAGACGATCTATTTCGCCACACATATCATCGTGCAGCAAGCGGAACAGCTCCTGTGCGTTGATGGCCTGCCACAAGCCGTCCATCATGCGCTGATAGAAGCTGTTGTCGGTCTCGCCGTTCCGCTGCATTCCGTAACGCATCGCCGTGAGGATCTCAAGAAACCAGTCCTCCAGCATCTTTCCCCAAAGCGGCTGCCTGGACATAACATCGCGGTAGCTGTCCTCGAGTTCACCGATGTACTGCTCCTTGTTCAGATATTCGGCGGCTTCCTGAAAACGGCGCTTACAGCTGCTGTCCATCGTGTAATATGCGTGAAAATCAGGGATATCAGTCTCCGCATCGCGCCAGACCGGAGTATGACACAGACGATCGATACACAGCCAGAGCGCCTCGCGCATAGAAGCGCCAAGCGCATCGGCAGCAGAGCATCGGCTGCCAAGGCAGATTGTCGCACGGATGCCCCAGAACAGATCGCGCTGCTTTTCTATTTCCTTACGTATTTTGGTGAAGCATTGCTTGACCTCAACCGGCTGGTACTCCGGCAGATAGGCCGCAACAGCGACACCTTCTCTTCGAATGGCTGCGGCAAAGCCGCATTTGAGCTGTCCAAGCTCCTGCCGGACGATTTCAAGTGCGTGCTTCATCATGGCGTGCACGCCATCCGGGTTCTTCCATGCTGATGGAATATCCGGCTTGACAATAGCGGCGAAATAACAGCCGTTGGATGGCAGACCGTATTCCAGATTGAACGACCGCACCGCACTGGAGGTACGGACATCGCCGTGTATCTCGCCTATCAGCGTGTCAATGATGCGCTCCTGTTCACGCTCATCGCTTTTCTTCAAACGGTACTCAATCGTAGCCTGCTCGCTGAGCTTGCCCTTAAGTCCGGTGAGAAGATCGGTCATCTCCTGCACCTTGAGCGGCTTCAGCAGATAACCCTCTACACCGTATTTCAGTGCGTTCTGCGCATATTCAAACTGGGCATAACCGCTGACAACGATAAAATGCAGCCCCGGCTGTATCTGCTTTGCCTGACGGATGAGATCAATGCCGTCAAAGCCCGGCATCCGGATATCGGTTACGAGCAAATGCGGCTGTTTGTCGCGTATCATCTCAAGCGCATGCATACCGTCGCTTGCCATGCCGACAATCTCAAAGCCAAGACTTTCCCAGTCAATCAGCTTGCACATCAGCAGCAGGACCTTTTTTTCATCATCTGCCAGTACGACCCTTAACATACATATTCCCCTTTGAAGGTAATTTTAGGAAAACAGATTTTACTTGTTGATAGGAAAAAGGGAAAACGTAACCGTTTTCCCTTTTTCTTATTCATAATAACACTGTTTGCAAGGATTTGCAAAGTATTTTCAAGAAATTACTCGTAATCCTTAACGTTGCTGGAGTCGATCCAGGTGTTGTCGGTTACGATCTCAGTGGTATCGAGGGTTTCGCCCTTGAGCAGTTTAACAGCAGCCTCGATGCCGTTTGCAGCCATAGCGCCGCCGTTCTGAGAAACTGTACCGGAGATACGGCCATCCTGAATAGCTTCGAAGCCGTCCGGCGTGCCGTCAACGCCTGCGATAACGATACCGGAGTTTGCACCTGCTGCGTTGCCGGCGCCTACTGCCATGCCGTCGTTCTCACAAACGATTGCGTCCAGATCGTAAGCGGACAGCCAGCTCTCAACGGTAGACTGAGCGCTTGCGGTGTCCCACTGGCAGTCAGCCGGTGCAACGACCTGCTTGATCTCGGGATAGTTCTTCAGAATGTTCTCATAGCCTTCCATGCGCTGCAGACCGCCTGCATCGCCGGACGGGCCGGTCAGGATAGCGATGTTGCCCTTGCCGTTGAGGAGCTTTGCAACCTGCTCCATCTCGGTTTCGCCGGCCTTTACGTTGTTGCCGTAGGAAACAGCGGAGATGCCGTTGTTCTGCCAGTCGGTGCAGGCAGAGATGATGTTGATCATAACAACGCCGGAATCAGCTGCGGACTTTGCAGCATCGGCAAGGCCGTCCGGATCAACAGGCTCGAACAGGATGGCATCATAGCCCTCGGATACGCACTGCTCAATCTGGCTGATCTGGGTAGCAGCGTCCTGATCAGCGCTCAGGATGGTCAGGTCAACGCCCAGCTCGTCAGCCTTGGCCTCAGCAGCCTCGGATACGGCAATCTGGAATGCGTTGGTCTGGTGCTGCTGGATGAGGGCGATCTTGTAGGAATCGCTGCCGGAATCAGCACCGGAATCGGTGCCTGCATCAGAACCGGTGGAAGTACCGCCGCAGGCAGCCAGACTCAGAGTCATGGCACCGGTAAGCAGCATAGCGAGAAATCTCTTCTTTGTCATTTTCTTTTTCCTCCTTAGAGATGTTGTGAATATGATGAAGAGGAGAGGGGAGCGCTAGGCACTCCCGCTGCCTCTTTATCAGCAAAAATCAGTTTTTCTTGGTCTTTCCCTTTACGTCGATCAGGACAGCTACCACGATGATAACGCCCTTGCCGATCTTCTGCCAGTGGGACGATACGCCCATAATGTCCAGACCGTTTGCAATAACGGTGATGAGCAGACAGCCGATGACAACGCCCCACGGCTTGCCCACGCCGCCGGTCATGGATACGCCGCCGACAACGCACGCCGTGATGGCATCCATCTCGTAGCTCTCAGCTGCGGTCGGCTGGCCGATGGTAACGCGGGAGGTCATCAGGAAGCCGCACAGACCAGCCAGCAGGCCGGCAATGGCGAACGTGGAAATGCGGATGGCAGTGGTGTTGATGCCGGAAACGCGGGCCGCCTGAAGATTGCCGCCGCAGGCATAAACACGCCGTCCGTAAACCGTTTTGGACAGAACGAATGCACAGATGATGATAACGATTACAAGAAAGACGGACAGCATCGGGATGCCTGCGATAGAGGAGGCAGCGACCGCCTTGTATTCCTTGCTGATGCCGGTGATCGGCTTGCCGTTGGAGGTGAGCAGAGCCAGACCGCGAACTGCCGTCATCGAGCCGAGTGTCATAATAAACGGGGGCAAATCGCCAATGGCAACGCCGATACCGTTTACCATGCCGACAGCCAGACCGGCCAGCATCGCAACAACGAGCGGCACGATGAGCGGCAGGTCGCCCTTGCCGAGCAGCGCGGCCAGAATGCCGGTGAATGCAACGGTGGAGCCGACCGACATATCAAAGCCGCCTGCGATGATGACGAACATCATGCCGAACGCCAGAATGCCGTTGATGGAAGCCTGTTTGAGGATGTTCACGAGGTTGGTCGGTGCGATGAAGCTGGGCTTCAGGCAGGTAAGCACAACGACCAGTGCAATGAAGATCAGGAAAATGAAGTATTCGCTGATCAATCCCTTGATATTTTTCTGTTTCATTTCTCTTTTCTCCTTATACTTCAATCGCGGAGGCCAGTGTCATGATACGTTCCTGCGAGAACGCATCGCGCTGTACCTCACCGGAGAGATTACCCTCGCACATTACCATGATGCGGTCGCAGACACCCATCAGCTCGGGAATCTCGGACGAGATCATGATAACGGCCTTGCCCTGCTGTACCAGCTTGCCGAGCAGCAGGTAAATATCGCGCTTGGCGCCGACATCGATGCCGCGGGTCGGCTCATCGAGGATGATGATATCCGGGTCGTTCAGCAGCCACTTGGCGATAACGATCTTCTGCTGGTTGCCGCCGGACAGGTTGCCCGTAATCTGGTCGCCGGAAGGAGTTTTGATGTTCAGCTTTTTGATGTACTCCATGGAAGCGGCGCGTGCCTTGTTCTTGTTGTAAAGGCCGTGGCTGAGCAGCTTTTTGATGGCTACCATGGCGATATTGTCGTTTACCGAGCCGCTGAGGTTCAGACCGGTGACTTTTCGGTCCTCGGTGATGAGGGCCACGCCCTCCTTGATGATGTCCTTCGGAGAATGGACCTTGACCTGCTTGCCCTTGACGAAGATCTCGCCGGAGGCCAGCTCGTGCATACCGAAGATGCCCTCGACCAGCTCGCTGCGGCCCGCGCCTACCAGACCGCCGATGCCGAGGATCTCGCCGCGGCGGACGGAAAGGCTGACGCCCTTTACCTTGTTGTCCGCGCGGACGATGTTCTTCGCCTCAAAAACGACATCGCCGATTTCGGCCTCCAGCTTGGGGAATACATCGGTAATCTCGCGGCCGACCATCATTTTGATGAGTTGAGCCTCGTCGAGGTCCTTGGTGTCGCCCGAACCGATGTACTGACCGTCGCGGTAAACGCTGACACGGTCGCAGATGGAGAAGATCTCGTCCATACGGTGCGAAATATAGATAATGGCAACGCCCTTAGCGGTCAGGCTGCGGATATGCTCGAACAGCAGCTCGACCTCGCGGTCGGTGATGGCGGCTGTCGGCTCGTCCATGACGATGACCTTTGCGTTAATGGAAATTGCCTTGATAATCTCGATTAGCTGGCACTGTGCAACGGTTAGGTTGCGCAGCTTTTCTTTCGGAGAAACGTGCAGGCCGCACTCCTTGATGAGCTTTTCGGCCTCTGCGATCTCAGCCTTTGCATCGACCAGACCGTTTTTGCGGATCTCACGGCCGACGAAGATGTTTTCATACACGGACATATCCAGAATCGGATTGAGCTCCTGATGAATCATCGCAACACCGTGATCCATGGCTTCTTTCGGATTGGATACATGGTACGGCTGACCGTTAAAGATGATCTCACCGCCGTTGTCCTTTGTGTAAATACCCATCAGAATTTTCATCAGAGTGGATTTACCGGCACCATTCTCGCCCATTAAAGCGTGTACCTCGCCGGGCTTAACCTGAAGCTGCACATGATCCAACGCCTTCACGCCGGGGAAGGTCTTGCTGATATCTTTCATTTCCAGTACATACTCCATGCTGTTCTTCCCTCCTCATGTGTCATTTTATTGTCATTATTTTATCAAACTGCTGCACATAGGAAAACACACAATCTTCACATATGGGGGGACGATTTTTGGATTTTTCACAAATATAGCATTTTACTTAATTTGCACAGAAATATTTTGTGCTATATGCATAAAACGCTGCCGTCCAAATCTCCGGAAGCAAGCCTTTAGCGAAACGTTTTTCACTTTCGGTACGTTAACTCGAGCCGCTTTCTTGGCTTTCTCATAATATAATTTCCCGGAAATGATATGGTATATAAATGGCAGATGAACGTTTGCGTTGAACCACTGTCTATAGTTTCAAACTATGAACAATGACGAGTTTATCGTATTTTACAAAGGGGGCATCAGCCTCTATACTAATATCATAAAATAAACGAGCCACTGCTCATTGCATAGATCAGAAAGG
>ERZ827104.1393-NODE-1393-length-21580-cov-6.039024_pt1 | contig 21580 bp, 16 predicted proteins | sample MGYA00519781_ERZ827104 | MGnify/ENA primary metagenome ERZ827104 (study PRJEB31778, sample SAMEA3449257) | human gut metagenome | biome: human gut; feature: human-associated habitat; material: faeces | place: United Kingdom | collected 2010/2012 ...
TTAGTTGGAGCAACTACAATATTTCTTCCATACCAATCAGCCTTGTATTCTAACAATGTATTTTCTCACCACTTCAATAGGTGCTCCACTAGTAGTTAATTACTATTGATTACACCATACTACTCTTGTTGACTATCGTCAAGTGCTATCCATCTCCCACTTATAGAAGATGGGAGAATTTCGCACATTAAGGTTAAATAAGGATATTGCTTTTTATTTTTATTTATATAAGTAAATAGCAGTTTTCCTTAAACATATTGCATATCTATAAACATTCCTCCTAATGTTATAAACAGTAGTGTATTAAACTATTTTTTATTATCTATCTTTTATTTTTTGTTAAAATATAAAATTTAATTCAATATTAAACTTTACAATTTTCTGCACCAAAAAAAGCAACACTTGATATAATTCAAATGCTGCTTATATTAAGGTTATTAATAAAACTCAATTTTATTCCATACTTGTTTCTTTATTTATAATATTCCAAAATTCATCTTCATTAATTATTTCTATTCCAAGCTGCTTAGCCTTTTCTAACTTGTTCTTACCAGCCTCTTCCCCTATAACAAGAATATTTGTTTTTCCACTTATGCTTGTTGGAGAATCTGCCCCATATCTTATAGCTGTAGCTCTCATCTCAGCTCTACTTTTAGACATATCACCAGTAAAAACTATTTTCTTTTTATTAAATATATCCTTTATTAAATTATTTTTAGCAAACTCAATCATTTCTTTTTCTTCTGCAACTTTTTCCTTATCCTTTGCAAACTTTCTAAAACTATTAGACTTTGCTGAACTTTTAGTACCATCTTTTCCTTGTTTATTATCATTCTTTGAAACTGCTCTTGATATACTTAAAGCACACCATCTTTCTGGCTTTATAACTTTTAATAAATCTAATAGATCCAAAACATCTTGTAATGCATTGTGTGATTGTCCTTTTTTGATATTATAATGCTCTAATAAGTTAACTAACTTATATGATGGTAAAACTTCTTTTTGCTTTATTGTATTCATGCTGCAATAAAACTCTTGTTTATCATCAACCCACCCCCAATAGCTTAAGAAGTTTCTATCAAAGCTTGCATTATGAGCTACTAAAGGATATTTATATTTTTTTAGTAAATTCTTAAATTGTGTTTTAAGTTCTTCATTTTCTTCAATTGCTTCTAATCCATCTCCATATCCATTTTTATATTTTTCCTCATCAGTAATTATTGCTAAATGTAAGGTATCTATTACTCTATAATCTTCAACAACAACTGCTGCAACTTCTCTTATTCCATCAGCAGGACTGAAGCTTCTTGGAGTTTCTATATCTACAATTATAAATCTTTCTTTTTTCTGCATATCTAATAGGTAATCTGGATGTATACTATGTAATTCATCATTTATATTTAATATTATTTCATTATTATCAACTATTCCAACAACATCACATTTTACTGAATCTCTAGTGTATGCACCTTTGTAATATAATTCCTTAATTTCATTTGCTTTTGGACTTATTATTTTTAATTCTTTTAATGTTTTTATTTTTTCTTCTTGTGATTCAAACCTTTTCCATTACCTTTTTGGACTTATCATATTTATACCTCTATTTCAACTTTATAAAATTTTAATACACTTTTGCATAATCCCATTTATCTCTACAAACACTTTTCTGATAAATAGTATTATATTAAGCTTTTTTTATATTTTAACATAGTTTAAGGGTATATAGTGATTTTCCTTAAAAATCATTATATACCCATTTTTATAACTTTAATTTATTTTAAATCTACAACTTCAATTGTTATTTTAACTTCATATTGATTAAACTCTTCATCTACTTCCATTTCAAAACACTCATCATTTCTTAATTCACCTTGTTCAGCCTCAAATCCATAAGATAATATTCTAGCTTCCTTTATAAGATAATTAAAACGTTTATAAGCATCTTCTTTTTTACTAAACACATAATTAGTTACTTCAATTTCATGAGGAGAGTATGTAAATAATATATGATTAACCACATATATTTTCATTATTATTCACCTCCCCATTAAAGAAATATCCAATAGCCCATCTAAATATTCTACAAGTAACATATTGATCTGGTAAATCCTGATACTTTTCTGGAAGCTCTTCAATTTCAGGAATCATAGAAATCATTCCATCTTCAATTTCTATAGTCCACTCTTCAAATTGATATAAGCATTTAGCACCTTTCTTTGGAACAATTGCTAAATGAACATTATGTGGATAATTCTTTTTTGCACTATATCCCTTGCTAATAACTCCACATATATAAATGGCCTTGAAGCTATCTTCTGGTTGTTCATCAAATATTATTGTTGTTTCATTATTAAAATTTTCATTATGCTTACTAAATTTTTTACTATACTTTCCCTTTAAAGAATTTGTACAATGCTTCTCATCATTTCCTGCTTGTACATATTTACACCATAACCATTTAAATTTATCTGCATCTAAATTATGTTTTATTTTTATCATTTCTGTCACCTCTTAAGTAATTTATCCTATGACTATATAATAAATCTTAATAGCGACATATATTGTCCTGTTAAAATATTTTTTTAATTTATTTTTCTTCGTTAATATAATTTATTGTATATCCTATAAAATCTTCATAATCTAAGACAATTTCTTCATCTTTATATAAATTATTAATTTTTTTCATAGCCTTCTCAAAACTTTCGGCTTCAACTATTACTTCTTTATTTAATACTTCCTCTATATTAAATTTATATTTTTTCATATTATCTAACTCCTTATTACAAAATAATTAATAAATCATTATAGATCATGTAATAAATTTAGATCAATAATAAAGCTATATAAGAATTTAAATTTAATCCTTATATAGCTTTACTAAACTCTATTTATAATTATTAAGAGCTTCTTTATATGCTTTTACAATATCATTTTTTAAATCTCTTGGTTCTAAAACAGTACAAGCTATTCCCATTCCCATTATCCAAGGAATAATTTCTGTTTTTCCCTCTACTGTTGCCTTATAAATAATATATCCTTCTTTAATATAATCCTCTATTTCTTTATCTTCAGTCCAAGAATACTCCTTAAACCCCATAGCATATGGATATGTTATTTTTAGCTTTACTTTATAAGTTTTATCCTTAAAAATTCCAAGTGTATTTTTTAAATAATCATTTAAATCAAAATTGCATTTTTCAAACTTTTCCTTTAATAGTTCAATATCTTTTATTCTAACTAATTTAAATTGTCTTAATGCATTTCTTTCTTCGCATTTTCCTATAAAATAATTAGATCCATAATAAGTATATAATCCATAAGGATGAATTTTTCTTTCTGTTATATTCCCTTTAGAATCCATATATTTAATTTTTATTTTTCTACTATTTATAATTCCATCATTGATAGTAAGCCATTTTTCACTTTCTTCTTGATTATTGGCCTTTATTTTAATTCCTTTATTATATATGTTTTCTGAATCATAATTATTATCTTTTGGATTTATAGTTTTTATTTTTTCTATAGCTGAACTTAAATCATTATAGAAATGTAACCCTTGTCCCTTTAGAAAATCTTTTGTCTTAGATAATGATAAATTCTCATTATCACTTAACTCTAAGTTTAATAAGTAGTCTTTATTTTCTAAAATATAACCACCATACCTACCTTTTATTTCTGTAATTGTAACTCCAGCATATTCTAAGTCTTCTTTATATCTTGTTATTTGTCTAATATCTACTTCTAACTCTTCTGCTAATTGCTTTCTTGTAACTTTTTTTCTACTTCTAAGGATTGCTAGCATTCTAAGTGCATTATTTGCTTTTCCCATATTTTACACCTTATTTTTATTAGAAGTCACTTTTCTTATGGCAAATTCTAAAATATTATACCAAATCCATTGATCAATATCTTTTTCATTATTTTTTATATATTCAAACCATTTTTGATTAATTATTATTTTTTTATTCTTATTATCTACTCTATAAATACTCAAACTACTATTCTCAGATAGCTCCATAATTTTCCTTTGCTGTTCAGCATCTTTCCTTATATTTATTAAATCATTCTCAAATGTTGGTCTAATTACTCTATAAACAACATATTTCATTAAATAATCTACTGTTTCATTATCAATTCTTTTCAATATATATTTAAATAAACTATCCTTAGTATGCTTATCTTTAATTTCATCTATAGTAAATAAATTATTAATTAAAAAGTTTAGCCTATCCATTTTACCAAAATTTATATCATATTCATTTATCATATACCATGAATTTTCTATCATTCTAGCAACAATTATTTTAAATTCTATCTCATAATTATTATTTTTTATTTCATCAATTATAGATTTTATAAAAAATAATTTATAACTTGTTGTCATATTATCTAATGCCTTATATAAATATTCAATATTAATAACATTGTCTTTGGGCAATTTATACATCGCACTCCCCCCACTCTTAAATAAATTATATCTTAAATTATATCTTTATTAAACAATATTTTTATTTGCGTACGTAATAAAATTATATATAATATAGATATATATTACGTACATAGGTAGGAAATATGACAAGTAACTTTTTTATACTTTTCCTGCTATAAAGGGAATTCAATCTTCAAAACTTAATGTCTCTAAATCAATAGGAATCTTATATGATTCAAGAGACCCAATTGCAATAATAACTAAAAATCTATTAGATAATAATAAATATTTAAAAAACTTTATTGATAAAGAAAATACTTCATTACCTAAATACTCTGCTAAATTATTTATACTAAGTAGTATATATGAAACAAATAAAAAATTACTTAATAAAATAAATGCTACCGATAATCAAGCTGAAAAATTTGTATTGGAATTTAGACAATATTTATGTAATAATATGAGTGAATGGATGTTCGTTTTTAATAAAGAAATTAGCGCTCATAACTTTAGAAATACATATATACATTCTAACGGTGTTGTTTTAGAATCTATAGGACTTATAGGAAACTATTTATATAGTAACAACTACTCAAATTGGAAGGAATACATTGCTAAATTAACTACAATAGACTGGAATAGAAGTAATCTTAAAGATTAGAAAAATAGAGTTATTGCTCCAAATGGTCGTATTGTAAAAATGCTAATTATATTAAATTAACTTGTAATTTAATTAAAACTAAAATAGGCATTCCTTTGACTAAATATGAAGAAAAATTAAAATTTGAATTTAAAAAATAGAAGGATGATTGTTATATGACAACTAAGGACATAAATGTAAAAATGAATGATGTAATAGACGAAATGAAGCTTGTTTATAAAAATGATAATAGACCTTGGATTATAGGATATAGTGGTGGTAAGGATAGTACTGTTGTTGTTCAATTGGCTTTTACTATGTTAGAATCATTATCTCCTAAAGAAAGACATAAACCAATTTATGTTGTATCTTCTGATACTCTTATTGAAAACCCCATAGTTTTAGGATATTTAAAAGAAGCTTCTCAACTAATAAATGAGGGGGCCAAATCTAAAGGATTACCTTTATATGCAGAAATGGTTCATCCAGATTATAATAATACATTTTGGACTAATATAATTGGTAAAGGTCTACCTACTCCAACTTCTATTAGATTTAGATGGTGTACTGAACGTTTAAAAATAAAACCATCTAATACTTTTATTGAAGAAAAAGTTAAAGAAAATGGCGAAGTTATTGTATTACTTGGTGTTAGAAAAGCAGAAAGTATTGCAAGAAAGATAAGAATAGAAAATAGAGCTATTGATGGTTATTTATTAACTCCTCATGGTTCTTTACAAAACACTTATGTATACAATCCAATAGTTAATTATACTACTGATGATGTTTGGAAAACTTTACTTTCTAATAATGGAATAACTCCTTGGGGTGGCGATAACAATGAACTATTTGCTTTATATGCAGGTTCTGATGCTGGTGAGTGTCCTTTTACTATTACTAAAAATGATAAAGGTGAAGTAGACTCTCCTTCTTGTGGTAACTCAAGATTTGGTTGTTGGATATGTACAGTTGTTAAAGAAGATAAATCTCTTACTGGATTCATTAAAAACGGTGAAGATTGGCTAATGCCCCTTTTAGACTTTAGAGCTTGGTTATTAAGCATAAGAGATAAACATGAATACAGACAACAATTTAGACGTGATGGTAATCATTATTACAAGAAATTATATATAGAAAATTTACCTTTATTAAACGACTTAACTTTAAATAGAGATTATATTGTTCTTGATAAAGAAAGTAATAAAGAATATATAGATTTAAGAAATACTAAAGAAGATGTAGCTGCCGGAAAAAGAGAATCTACTGATAAAGAAAAAATATTTTTAGAATTATTACCTCTTATTTCAGAATATAAATTAGATGAAAGTAAAGTATTCGATAAAGAAACTAAACCTTATATAAATGTTATTGGATATGGACCTTTTAATTTCTTTGCTAAAAAAGAAATTCTCAAAAAATTATTAGAAACACAATTAATTATGAATGAATATATAGACTTCCCTTTAATCACCATTGAAGAATTAGAACAAATTGATATGATTTGGGATAATGAAGAAGATTTAACTAGAAGAAGTCTTGTTGATATTTATTATGAAGTTATGGGAGAAAAACTTCCATGGCATGACTTCAAAAAACCTATATTTGATGAAGAAACCTTAGATACTATAAAAAAACTAAATAAAGAATTTAATTTATCTGATCATTTAATTAATAAATTGCTTATTGAAACAAATAAATCAAAACATTTTACTAATAAAACAGTATTAGATAAATCAATATCAAAAGTTCTAAATCAAAGATATTTACACAAAAGCATAGTTGAGGAGATAGAAAATGATAATTAATAGTATAAAACTTAAAAACTTTAGATCATACGAAGATGAAACAGAATTTTCTTTTTCTCCTAAAAAAAATAAAAATATAGTTTTAATTGGTGGAGAAAATGGAGCTGGTAAATCAACTTTATTTGAAGCTATAAAACTTTGTATATATGGTCCTATGAGTTATGGTTATTTAGGAATTAACTCAAATTACCTTGCTAAAATAAAAAATAATATCAATAATAATGCATTTAAAAATGATATTGTTAAATGTGATATTTCTATTTCTTTATCATTTAAAGAAGGAACTCAAGTTAATGAATATACACTAAATAGAAATTGGGAATATATTAATCAACGAATAGTTGAAAATTTTGAAGTTATTAAAAATGATTTGCTTTTAAATGAAGATGAAGTTAATTATTTTAATAGATATCTTCAATCAGTATTACCTCCAAGCCTATTTTACTTCTTCTTTTTTGATGGTGAAGAGCTTACTGAATTCTTCATAGGTAAAAATTCTTCAAATAGCTTAAAAGAATCCGTACTTCAACTATTTAATTACGATACTTTTAATATTTTAAAGAAACAACTGCTTTCTTTCCAAAGAAATATTTCTAAGAATAATAATAGTTTAAACAATATTCAAGCTCTTTATGATAAATCATTAAATAGAGTTAAAATGGCAAAATCTCAAATACAACTATTTACCTCTCAACTTGAGTCTAAAGAAATAGAACTAGATGAACTTATAGTAAAAAAGAATAATCTTGATGAAGAATTTAAAAATTCTGGTGGTATATTAGAAAATGAACGTTCTGAAATAACTTCTAAAATTAACAAGTTAGAAAATAAACGTTCAATCATAAATCAGGAAATTAAAGATTTCTGTAATGATATATTGCCATTGTTAATTGTTAGTGATTTATTAGCAGATACTAAAAAGCAAATTGAAAAAGAAGAAAATATCTCTTCATATAAAGCTGTAAAAAATAAATTATCAGGTGAAGTAATAAAAAAATCATTTGATTCTATCCCTACTTTAAATAATTCTTCTGCTGATTTTAATAAAGTTGCAGCAACTATATTGAATAATATGTTTAATGTTAAAGAAATTGAAAATATAAATGAAATTTTATTGTTATCTGATGATCAAAAAGTCAATGTTCTATCAATAATAACTTCAATTATTTCTAATAATGAAACTCTTAAGAATTCATTACTAAATAATTTCGACAAATTGAAATCTATTGCTATGGACCTTAAAGAGTGTAGAGATAAATTAAATTCAACTATCTCTGGAGAATTAGTTGAAAATTATCTTAAAGAAATATCTGAAATTAATAACCTTATAGCAAATGTGCAAAGTGATATTATTACATTAAATCATAATCTAAATACATACTATGAAGAATTAAAAAATGCTGAATATCACTATACTAGGGCTAAAAATCAATATACATCTTCACTACAAGATAATAATGTTTTAGAGTTATCTTCAAATGTTACAGATTATCTTGATGCTTTATTAGCTACTTTAACTAAAGATAAGTTAAGATTAATTGAAGAGAACTTTATTGATATATTTAAAACTATAATAAGAAAAAATGAATATGTTTCTAGCATTGTAATTGATGATTCTTTTGAATCTACATTATATGTAAATAGAGCCTATAGTTCACTTGAAATTCAAAATATAATTAGCAATTTAGGTGTAAATGATATCTCTAAAAAATATGGGCTTATGTTCATAGAAGATTTATTAAATAAATATCCTGTTTCTTCTTTAACTGAATTAATGGAATATCTAAATAATAATCTATCTTTGGAATCTATAGAAGTAAGAACTAAAGTTAATGTTAATGACTTCTCTAAAGGCGAAAAACAAATTTATATACTTTGCTTAATTTGGGCATTAATTAAAAGTTCAGGAGTTGAAGTTCCATTTATTATAGATACTCCTTATGCAAGAATAGATGAAAGTCACAGAAAAACATTAACAGTAGATTATTTACCTAATATAACTAAACAAGTAATTATTCTTTCTACTAATGAAGAAATTGATTCTAACTTATATAATGTTATTAAGCCTTATATTTGTGATGAATACTTACTTTTATATAATGAAAGTGCAAGAAAAACAGAAGTTAAGAAAGGTTATTTTGAGGTGTAATTATGGGATTTAGACTTAAAACATCAAAAAAAACAAAAGATATATTTGAAGAAATAGGTTCTAGTAGTAATCTTAAACCATTTGCTTTATCAAAAATTGCTATTGCATTATCTTTAAAAGATTCTAATTCAATTGATTTATATAATGAAACTGACACAAATGGATTAGAATTACAAAGATCTACTGTTACTGGTGAATTTGATAATGTATATAAATCTTTAATGGAAGTTAATTTAAATAAACATTTAACTGATGATGAATATTATCCTTTATATACTAAAAAACATATAGATAAAGGTGCTGAAATACTTCAAAACCTTTATAAGTATTCTGGTGGTAATTTAGAAAAGTTCCTAAGAACAATAACTCAAAAAGGAGATGCATCTATATGATATATTTAGATAATAGTGCCACTACTCCTGTTGATCCTGAGGTTTTGGAAGCTATGCTTCCTTACCTTAAGGAGGAGTTTGGTAATCCATCTAGTAGACATTATACATTAGCTGTAAATGCAGAAAAAGCAGTTGAAAAAGCACGTGAACAGGTTGCTGGTCTTATTAATGCAAAGTCTAATGAAATAATTTTTACTAGTGGTGCTTCTGAAAGTAATAACTTTATTATTAAAGGTGTTACTGATTATATGAAATACTATGAAGAAAAAGGTAATCATATTATAACTTCTACTGTTGAACATAAGTCTGTATTACAAACTTGTAAATTCTTAAATGGTGAAATATTTAATAATAATCCAACTAAATCAGTTGCAAGTAGATTCATTAAAAAACAAGCTGTAAAAAAAATAGATAGAGGCTTTGAAGTAGACTTTTTATCTGTAAATGAATACGGTCAAGTTAATGCTGAAGAGTTTAAAAATTTAATTAAAGATAATACTATCTTAGCTTCTTTTATTTATGGAAATAATGAGATTGGATCATTAAATGATATTAATACACTTGGTAAAATAGCTAAAGAAAAAAATATATTATTTCATACTGATGCTACTCAAGTATTAGGTAAAATTGATATTGATGTTAATACTTTACCAGTTGATTTTATGTCATTTTCAGCACATAAGTTATATGCCCCTAAAGGTGTAGGTGCTGCATATATAAGACAAAATAGATTAACTAATTATAAAATGACCTCTTTAATCCATGGTGGCCAACAAGAATCTGGATACAGAGCTGGAACTCATGGAGTTCATAATATAGTTGGATTCGGTAAAGCTTGTGAAATTGCTAAAAGAGATATGAATGAATATATGAAAAAGATATCTGAACTTGAAGTTGAAACTAAGAAAATGATATTAGCTAAATACCCTGGAACTGAATTTTTAGGTGATCCAGTTAATAAAATTCCTGGAGTAATTGGAATGTTAATTCCTGGTATAGTTAATGAAATGTTTATTAAGGATTTGGCTGATAAAGTTGCCATTTCTGCTGGTTCTGCTTGTGGAATTAGTGAACCTTCTTATATTATTAATGAAATTGGACTATCTTTAAGAAGCTCTAGCTTTATTAGAATGTCTCTCTCTAAAAATTTTGATATTAAATCTTTTATAATAAAATAAAATCTTTTATTTCGCCATAGGAAAGTGAATAAAATTTTACAACTTTCCCTTTCCTATAACGAAATATTTATAAATACTTCTCTAAATTATCGCATTCACAAATTCTTTTATAAAATTAGGGTCAAAATCTATATTAAAATATCCAATTAAACTCTCTACATCTAGACATCCAACACATGAATCATCTATTTCTTCTGGATTTTCTTTGAATTTATCGGTTAACAAACCTATAATTGCCTCTTTCTCTTTACAAAATTGTTTATATTCATCTTCATTATCTATATATGGTACATCTTCTGAAATAACTCTACTATAAATATTTATTTTACCACTAGTTTTGATTTTAATCTCTGTTGACTCTATGTAAAAAGTCATATCTTCTTCTATGAAATTAACTATATTAAAATCATTTATATCATATTGAGTAACAATTGATTTAATAATATTAGTAATTTCATAAAATGACTCCTCCATCAATTTAATATTATTTACACTATCTCTAGTTTTAAAATACGATAATAAATTTCCCTTTTGTTCATTCGATATTTCTTGTTCAAAAATATATGCCAATAAAAATATATCTGTACTTATATCTACAACATTACTCCTAATTTTTTTGTTAAACTCAACACTCGCATTATTTACATATTTATTATATAAAATTGTTGAAATGTGGAATCTACCAAATTTCAAAATACTTTCCATTTGTCCTTTCTTTTTAATATTATCAGCTTTTGAATACTCTATAACCTTTTCAAGAATAAAATATGCTAATGAAATATTTTCTTTATTTTTATTAAAAATATCATTATGTTCTGTAAATACTTTACCTTTAGATGCTAATGCTATATTGGGCATATATTTAATACATGCTAATGCAGCTTGACCTACTTTATCATTTGTAACAATCTCTTTTTTACTTACTAAATTACCATTAATATCATTAAAATCATTTCTCTTTCTTTGATAAGTTAAACTATACATCTCAAAAAAATACTTTTGAATTTCAATTTGCTTATCACTATTCGATATTAAATCTCTTGGGTTTATTGGATTTTGGTTGTTAGTCGATAAAATTATTTTTTCTATTACATTTGGATCATTTGTTTCATGAACTCTTAATAATAAAGATGTATTATCCTTTAAATTATTATTTTTATAAGCCTGAAATAATGCCATAGTAGTCTGACAACCATTTATTATTTGGATATTTTTCATATCTAATGATGCCTTACCTCCAATAGTTTTTAAATCACACTTATCACATATTATAGTTACTCCGTTATTTAAAGCCCAAAAATACTCACTATCACTTCCACTTGCTGTCTCTATAATATTACTATTTACTTTTCCCTTATCTTCTAAATATTTTCTAACATTTTGCTCGAACAAATACTCACTTTGAGGAGCTTCAAAAACTTTAATTAATTCTTTTGCTTCGATATTACAAACTATTGATCTAATTTTCTCATGTTGAACCTCTATAAGAGATTTTACATTAGTATCATAAATTATTTGTACTTTTGCATTTACTGATTTATCATACAATGAATCAATATAATCAGAAATTTCTTTCGCACCATATAACTCAAACCTAAAATTTTCAAATAATGCTGAATATTCATCTTGAATTTTCTTTATCTCTGCATTTATTTCATCTGTTGAAACAATATCTTTCTTATTACCTAATGTAATATAACATATATCTACATAAATATTTCTTTTACTTTCTCTATCTAAAATATCCCTTACTTCGAGTATTCTATCTCTAAATGATATATTTTTTAACTTTAATACTTCCTCTTCCTCTCTATTAAAGATCCAATCTAATCCATTCCTCAATAGAATTACAATATTAGACTCAAATCCCTTGGTATTTTTGACTTGCATTATTCTTATTGTTGTTGTATTATCTTCCTCAATTTGTATTAAATCAATTTGTTTGTCACTTTGACCATCAACAATAGAATCTTCTATTTCACTATGATTTTCACTATAAAACAATTCATTTATAAATTGTAAAAATCCATAATCTTTATTGCTTATACTATTATCTTCACAATATTTTTCAATCTTTTTCTTAATAATATTACTATACATTTTTCATTGCCCCCCCATTTATATATTTTTAGCATTTTACCATTATATTGCCAAAGTTTCAACATTTTATTTGCTTAGATATATTATTTATCTTTATAAGATTTAATCAATATTTAAAATTAATTGAGTCTTTCCTTAACCATAATATTTTATTTTATCAATTCCCAAAAAGCCCTATCCTTCATAAATATAGGTCTTTCACTATCACCCATCTTAACCAAGCTATAATGCTTGCTTAAACTCTTAATCTTATTACAAATCATTTCCTGATCACTCTTAGCTTGAGCATTAAAAATATACTTTGCATCCTTAGGATTAATTTCAGCAACATTATGGACTACCCAAGTTAAAATATAATCTGAATATTTATTTTCCCCGGTAGAGAAATGACTTAATAATTGAGTTGAAAGTATTGTTCCTACACCAAACTCTCTTCCTTCCTTAAGTATCTTCTTTAATGTTTCAAAGTCTTTACTTAAGAAATTATCAGCTTCATCTACTAATATCATTTTATTTAACTGTCTTAAATTACCTTTAACTCCACTATGACCATAAGCTTGCATTTGTGAATAGAATAAATCTAGAGTAATTGCAACTACTAAATTTTGAATATCTGGATCATATCCTGATAAATCTATTACATTAACTCCATCAATTAACTCAAATAAACTCTTAGTTTCTAATGAATCTGGCTCAAAGATTTCAAAATCTATTAAATTACTAAATGCAGCATAAAGACTATCTTCTTTTAAATCTTCCCTATTTACATATATATCATAAACATCCTTTAATGTAGGAGCTGGATTATCCCATGTATCTGGTTTATTTTTAATTATTCCTCTCTTCTCATAAGCCTCCATTATTAAATCTCTTAATAATGTTTCTTGCTTAATTCCAAGCCCAAATGCTTTAGCTAATGTAACTTTTAAACTATTGGCTGTATGAAGTGGCAACATTGGCTTAGAGTTCTTAGCTTTTATAACTGATAATGGATTAAATGGTAAATGATATAACTCATATACATTGGCATTTGTAGCTTCAATAAAATCTGTTTTAGACTTATTGTAATCACCCTTATAGTCAAAAATTAATATTCCAACCTTTTTTCCATCAACATTATATTTTGATTCCCTATAAATTTGTGTAATCATTGACTTAGTAAACTGAGTTTTACCAGTTCCCATTGTTCCAATAATACCAGTATTAGTATGGAATACCTTATCTGTATCATTCGGATACCAATAAACTTCTTTATTGTTCTTTTCATTAACTCCAAATAATATTTGCATATTTCTTTCTTCCTCATTAACTTCAGGTATATAATCTGATTTGGTTTCAGTTATAGTAGTGCCTACTGCCTCATTAGTTTCAGATTCATCTGGTAATAATTCTGTTTGTATTATAATATCTATTCCCTCACTGCTATCCCCTATCTCTTTGATATCTGGAATATCATTAACTACTGTTGATTCAGTCCCTACTACATCAACTCCATCAACAATTTCCCTAATTTCCTTAACACTCTTAGTTATAAAGTTAATGCCATCTTCTTCAGACATTTCTATTACCATAACTTCATCTTCTACTCTAACATCATTAAATGTTACACCTTTTTTAAATGATATTACTGCAGCTTTTCCAATTGAGTGATCAAAAGAACTACTTATTTCATATTCTTCATTAAGTAATCTTCTTCTTAAATCAGAATCAATTACTTGAATCCAACTTTCTTCATCACAAACATTATACAGATTTAACTTTTCTGCACTAGTTATAACTAATTGCATTAAGAAGTTTCTATAAACTTTTTGAGTACTTGTTAAATCACCATTTTCATCTGGTAATAATGTTTCATTAAATATCTTTTTAGTTCTTTTTGCTTGTTCAATTCCTTTTTGTATATATGTTGAATTATTTTCTCCTATTTTAACTTCCACTGGATAATAATGAATAAATACTTCATTATTTATAGTTTCAATTCCGACAAGTAAAAGATCATCACTTGTTACGCCAGTATCGAATCCTAAGTTCTTAGCTGAGAAAAATCCTTCACTTTGCTTTAATCCAGCTCCACCGGATACTCTTAATATTTCTTCCAATGATATAGGAACCCAAATAATGTTATCTTTCTTAAATTCAGCTAAAGCTAATTTTATTGCAGAAAGTATACTTATCTTTTCTTTAGGGAAATGTGATTTACTTGATAATAATCTTAATAGCCAATCACCATTTACTGCATTAAACATGTTTATTACTGATGGTGAATAATCATGTGCATTTTCCACTCCCTTTTTAGTTAAGAATTCTTCTATAACGCTTTGATAAGGTCCTGACTTTCTTGTAAGAGTTATAGCGTCATATCCACCAGCTGTAGTATATTGATCACTATAATGAATGATAAGTAAATCCTTAGCCTTAGGATCATTTTTAAAGAAGTTTAAATCAACTTTTGGATCAATAAAAGTAATCCAATGACTTGCAGCATATATTTTATCTAAAGTTATTTTACTATTATTAGGTACTGATATAGACTTACATTGATTACTATTAAATGGCTCACCAGCTGAACAAGCATTAACAGCATTTAATCTTGCAGCAATGTTCATTACCTTATTGTCTGTATTTGTATGCTTAGTACCAAATCCTGTTCTATATGAATCACCTAAAAATACTGAAGGCACTCCTGAAATCATTCCATTTAATATAATTCCTGATGGTATATTATCCATATTAGAAGTAACTTTTTTAGCTTCATTATTCATCTCTAGGAAAGTTATATGAGCATACTCTATACCCTCTTCTAACTTCTTTGTATAGAAATGTACCTTTTCTCTATAAAGATTTAACACATCCTCTTCAGACATATGATCAACCTTTAAATCTAAATTATAAATTTCTTTTAAACTATTAATATTTTCATTAAATGCCACTTCTTCAAATGCATTAGTTATATTCTTATTTGAATATATAAATAAATCCATTGGTAATACTTCTTTAGCTTTATCACTCTTAAGCTGCTTAACATAATACTTAAATATACCTTGAAGTATTTCTTTACTATCACCTGTATTAATTAAGTTAATTCTTATAGGAGCATTATTTCCCATTTCAAAAATATATTTAAAATGCCCTACAAATTCTTCTAACTTTTCACTAACTAATTTAGAAACAAAATCTCTTGAACTCTTATATCTTGGAAGGTTTTCATCTACATAATACTTCCACTCTGGAGTATGCTGTTGTTCCATAGGTATATATAACTTATCATTTTCATCAACTATATAAGGTAAAAGATATGTTGAAGTAAATTTCTTTAATACCTCATCAACCATTGTCTCATCATCTATACAATTAAGTAAATGTAACTGATATGCTATATTTAATGGATGTAATGAAGTGAATATTAACTCTCTATCTTCAACTTCTCTCTTTATTGTCCCTATTTTAAATAAGTTCTTTTCAGATTGTGTTAAGTAAGAACCTTCTTCAATATTATTTAATGCTTTTATATATACATTAACAAAATCATCATATAAGCTCTTTAAATCATCATTTAAATAAGTTAAACTCGGCAACTTTTTAGAAACTCTATAATACTCTAATATATTGCAATATGCTTTCTTTACATCACTATTTAAATCTAAATCTATAGCTTCAAGCCCATCTACTGTATCGATGAAACTTAAACCTTCTAAATTTATTATTTGTTTTTCTAGCTCTAAATTTTTTCTAAATTCATCTCTAGTAAAGTATTCTCTAGTACCATGTTGTAATTTATTATCGCCTATTAACTTAAAGTCACTACTTTTTTCTCTTTTTAACTTCCAAACCTTGAATCCTTCTATTGGAACTATTTTCTCCGTAGTACCAACCATACCAATTGGAACTAATTCATTTCCTATTTTTAAATTAAATCTAGCTAAATCGCTATCATTTTCATATTCAAAGTTTTCACTTATTTTAACATTTAATTTTTCATCACTTTCAATATTTATAACATCATTATTAGAATCTATTTCGTAATTTGTTATATTTCCTTCGGCAAATTCATTAAATGTTATAGAAGAATCATTGGTATTAACAGAAATATATTGTTCTTTTTTCTTAACTACTAATGAGAATCTAGATTTTATACTTTCAAGATATTTCTCATTACATTTAAGCATAACAATTTTAAATTCAAATTTTACTTTTTCATCCTTATAAATAACTTTATAAAAATTAGATTTTCCTTCTATATCTTTTATTGTTACCTTTAATTTTTTACCTGAAGTTGAAGCATCCACTTCCCCTTCAGTTTTATAAATATACTCTTTCCTTAAATAATCATCAAAAGAAAACTCTAAATCTACTGACTCAGCTCTATTTTCATTGAATACTATTATATTTCTTATTCTTGACTTTGCCTTTGATGTCCCTTCTTCTTTATCCCACTCTTGAGATGCAGATAGATATTCTAAGGGCTTAATTAGCTTCTTTTCATCAACGGATTTTTTAACTTCCTTATATTCAACATCTTTCCAATCACTACCCTTAAGCTTCTCTATCCCTTTTTCCTCAAAATATTTTTCCAATTGAGTTTCTGGTGTTCCATAATTGTGTATTTCATCTACTCTATTAAAATATAAAGCATTATCTTTTATTCTATTTTTTAATTCTTTTCCTTCAAATTCACTTAGCTTACTATCATAAAACAGCCCAAAATCTTTATATTGCTCTCTATTAATACAGCCTTTATTTAAAATATCTAAAACTTCTCTATATTCAAATATAGAGTTATTATCCTTGAATAAAACATTCTTTTTTCTCTCTAAATCCATATTAATAATTTCTTTATCTACTTCAGTAAAAGAAGATCCTTCTAATTCTGATTTAATATCTTTTTGCATTGAATCTATATGAAAAGGCATTCCTTCTTTTGCAAAAGATTCTGTTCCTCCCATAATACTATCTAAAGTAGTATTATGTATAAATAAAATAGCTTTAGTTTCATATCCAGTTTCCACCCCAACCATATTTCTTAATCTAGTTAAAAAGTCTGGCTGAACATCATCTATTGTTGCTGATACTATTAGTTGAACCCCATTAAAATCTAATTGGTATGAGTTGTATTTAACTTCTCCATTAGGATCTTTATATTCATAGTCTCTATAATAAGTATTATCTTTTAACTTTTCATATAAATTTCTTACTTCTTCTTCTTTTTCAAATTGAATATTATATTTTGATCCAGGAGTTAAAGGATTTGCTCTAAAAAACTCTATTATTTTTTCTGCTAAATAACTATAAAACTGATCTGACATATTGTGCATCCCCACTATCTGATTTCTTTTCTAATAAATTTAACTTTTCATATAACTGTACAATTTTTGTTTTTGAATCCCTATCAAAGAATATACCTCTTAATTCAAATTCATTAAATAAAGTATTAAGCTTCATTTTTCCTTTATCGTTAATGCATATTTTAGTCATTAAAATGATATCATCCTCTGTTATATTTAAATTATATCCTAATTGACCTCTTCTCTTTGCGAAGTTATCATATACAAATCTTACAAACCAATTTCTATATGCCTCATATGCTCTAGTTCTACTTGACTTCACAAATTGATATTCTATTGCATCAAATAACTTGTAAACATAATTAAATCCATTTACTTCAGTTTCCCTTGCTATTTCTTTAAAATCGCTCCATGGTTTATCTTTTATTTGATTTGTATATGCATCAAAAACAGATAATACTTCATTTTCTACTTTACATTTATCACTTTGTCTAAATATATCTGCTAATTCAATATATCCTAATTGTCTATCTAAATTATGATAGTTTAATAATTCTAATAGTATCGCATGAGAAAATAATGAATTTACACTTCCTTTTATTTTTTCCCATCCAAATTGATAAGCAGTTCTATTTTTAGATGTACTTTCCCAAGACAATGTATAATATAGTTTATCTGGAGTAGTAACATCCGCTTTTTCAAAATTCTTAAGCTTCATTGCTAGTTGAGATACATAAAACATATAATAATATTCTAAGAATCTTTTTAATGAATTTTTATACAACTCTTCATTACTTAGCATAAACTTTAAATCTTTTATAAATAATTCTCTTATGAAAGGTAAATAGCAATTATACTCTCCTATAGAAAATTCCTTATCCTTTAATTCTGGTAACGCTCTTAATACTAATCTATATAAAACATTATCTACTTCTCTATCGTAATGATTACTAATTTCTTTACTTAAACTTTTATCAAATAATGTTGAAAATAAAAATTTTGCTATTTTTTCATCAGCTGAAGTAGCTGAAATATAATTAATTGTTTTTATATCAAAATCGACCAAATTATTTTCATCTATAAACATAGTTCTTACAATATCCTTGAATACTTCCTTACTTGAACTACCTTCATATTCTCCTATTTGTTCTGATACTTCATCAATAAATTGATCTGCATTAAACTCACCCTTAAGTTCCTTATTACATATCATTCTAGAAAATGCTCCAACAACCCCTGAAAACTCAGATACTAATGTTTTTTCATTAGCAGCATAAGGTAAAAGCTTATATTTCCCTCCCTGTTTATGCGTTAAACCACCATTTTCTCCAAACTTAAATGCAGTGCGTATTTCATCTAAATCTAACTTATAATTAATTTCTTCACACATACCTAAATCTCCACAAACCTATATATTTCAAATTCTTCATCAAACTCTAATCTATACTTTTTATTTTCTTCTTTATTCTTCTCTGTAAATGTTAATTGATTATTTTGAGATCCTGCACACTCTATTTTATTTATGAACTCAATGAATTTAATAAAATTATTCTTATCCTTCTTATTGGGTCTATACCCATTTCCAACTCTTATTAATAAATCGTATAATGAGTAGTCTATATCTATACTACAAGAAGTATCTAAATTATCTCCTTTATACCTAATTTCCATTTCAGTTAAAAATTTAATAAGTTCACTATATTTATTAATAGGTAAGCTACTTGTATCAGCCTTTAATTCTAACTTTTCACTTACTTTATATTTAACTTGAGTTTTACCAACAAATATATTAATATGATTTTTTTCAGCTTCACCATTCCACTTTAAAATACCATCTTTAATCTCTCCATATAATCCAATAAGCTTAGCCTTATCTCCTTTATTCCAGAAGTATAAATACTTTATAAAATTTTCATATACCTCATCATTTAAAGAGAATAAATCACCTTTTCCACAAAGATAATAACTTCTTATAAATAGCTTTAATAAATTAGTTTTTATTCTTCTACCTTCTAACTCATCAAAATTAATATTATTTATTTTTTCTATATATCCCTTGGGATAATCTATATACTGATCAAAAAATTCTATTAACTCTGTTGAATTATTAAACTTAATAATAAAGTCATCTACTTTTTCATTTCTAACATTTAAAGGATCTAAAGTACTTAAGGCATTAAATATAAATGATAATTCTTTGTGATCAAAAATTATATTTGGTGTTAAAGAATTTATATATTCTTCATTCTTAAGCTTCCCTATCTTATCTTTAAACATAGGTGAATTAACATCTATATATGACCTAGCTATTATTAAATCATACATAAAGTTTAATAATGCTCTTGTTGAAATAATAATTTTTTTCTTTATTATACATTGAACTAATAAATCTACTATTGCATTTTGAACATTATCCTCACTTATTAATTCATAGTTAGCTTTAATAGGACACTTATCTTTATTCTTACAATTACTGCAATTTTCTTTATATGAATTATAAAAATCATTTACCTCTGATGGATTAGTTATTTTATTTATTAGTTCTTTTATATATTTTGATTGTACCTTTCCATCTTTTAATGTATATAAATTATAATCACTAAAGTTAATAAACTGAATATTGCTAGATGAATCAAATCTATTTTCAATTATACTTTTTTCTAATATCTTTTTACTTTCAACATACTTTTGTAATACTGTAAATCTCTTACCATATTCTGAATCAATAAAGTTGTTTAAAGTACCAAGGTTAATTGCTAAAATTAATTTTTCAGTGCTTGTCCCTATTTTCTCATCACTAAAATTATCTAAAACATCATTTAAAGTATCCATTGATGTTTTATTAGGCTCTAAACTTTCTGTTGCATCATTATGTAATGTAAAATTACTCATTACATCAGGATATTTATTTTTAAAATATGAAATTATGTGAGATTTACCATCACCAACACTACCACAAACTAAAATTAATTGAGCACTATTTTCTTTGGCAGCTTTTAATATTATTTGTTGTAATTCATCCTGTACATCTCTATTTACATGCATATACGTTTTGAATTTACTAAATGTATTCAATCCTTCTACAGCCTCTTTTGATGATTCCTTTAGCTTAGATAATTCTTGAATAAGACATTCTTTTTTAACTTCTTTAGTAACTTCAACTTCTTCAAGATTCTGTATACTATCTATAATATTTAAGCTATTAACTTTATCCTGGCTTATATCAATATTTTCTGTTACTTCTCTATTATTAATGTGTAATAAATGATCTACCTTGCCTATTAATTTCATTTCTAAATATTTAAAAACACTTATATTCACTCTATAACTTTCCTTTCTCATATTTAATTAACATATTTTTAAACTACTGTATAAGAAACATATTAAAAAAACTGATATGTATATAATTTCTTACTTACTCATACTTATTATATTCCTATTTCATTATCTTTAAGTAATTTTTAAACTTGATCGACATAACTTTTCTTAATATATGTATAATTTAATTATTTTATTTACATATTCATGTAATTTTAATTATATATTATTCCACACGATTTTTTTGTCGAATATTGTCAGATTAACTGTGGTATATTTTTTTATTT
>ERZ827104.1415-NODE-1415-length-21240-cov-15.258060_pt1 | contig 21240 bp, 56 predicted proteins | sample MGYA00519781_ERZ827104 | MGnify/ENA primary metagenome ERZ827104 (study PRJEB31778, sample SAMEA3449257) | human gut metagenome | biome: human gut; feature: human-associated habitat; material: faeces | place: United Kingdom | collected 2010/2012 ...
AAACGTCTCATAGATTTTGGTAGATGCTCCAAGATATTTTCTGCCTTTTGCTTTTGAAATGTGTCTCTTGTTTTCTTTGTACAAGCAACTGGTTGTCCATTATTGAGCCTTATGTATACACCATTGTTGTTTACAATTGCGTATTCCAATTTCTATCACCCTTTCTTCTTATTTATAATAAGAGGCATCAAGGAGTTGAACCTTACATGATTTGGCTTTCCTGCAAAGCTGATGCCTCATCCGTTAGTGGATTAAACTACAATAGAACTAAGCAGCTATTGTTCTGCTCTTACAAGGTAAGTATATGTACAAAGAAACAAGTACCTTGCGTTATGCACTTACATCGGGTGTGATTCAGTGCATAGCAGAGCTAGTTGGATTCGAACCAACGAATACAGCAGCCAAAGTGCTGTGCCTTGCCATTTGGCGATAGCCCTATAATTTATTAAATTTTGATTAAATATGTGAAAAATATGCTGAATTGCTTGAATTTAATTGACATTCCATCAATTTATATGTATTATAATTATGAGCGTATTCCAGTACGTTCATAATACAATTCAACCAAATATTTTTAGGAAAGTCGAGCTAGTGTTCCAGCACTATGATGCTCGGCTTTCTCTTTTTGTATCTCACATTTTATATATTAGAACGTTCGTTCGATTTTGTTAACACTTTTATCGAACATTCATTCTGTTTTTTATATAATATCACGTTACGAGTCCCAAATTCTGCTCTCGTAACTATTTTCTTGAAAGAATTGTATGTAAATATCCCCTTGGCGTTTCTTCTTGGATTTCTGAAAAAACTCTAAGTCCGTTGGAGAATTCATCACATACCTTTGCGATGCTCGCAGCTTCTTCCAAGATATTTGTGCAGTCGCAAAACTTCTTTTTACAAAATCCAACATTCACATCAGGTTTTGCTAAATCCTGCTTCGCTACTAATACAATAGCATCTTTTTTCGCAAACTTTTTCGCTTCTTCTAGCGACATTTTAATATATTCCATATTAAGCCTCCTCTAATTGCCCGAAATTAGCATCGTATACTGCTTTGACTTTTATTTTCTCTTGTAATTTAGTGATAGTACCTAACTTCTTCATTATTCTCTTTTTTGAAACTTGCCTAACGCATTCACCAAGAATCATTGAATCTTTAGTTAATCCTTTGCCTAAATCCTTATGAAAGAAAGAATGTGTCGGTTGCTGAAGATGTTTTATTTTACTTGTAAATGGAATTACAATTGTTGTATCAGAATAAATATTGCCATAAGCATTCTGAATTACAACTGCTGGTCTTATACCGCCTTGCTCTCCAGCAAAGACCACATCTCCGAAATCAACTCTTACAATATCAAAAGTATTTATTTCCATATATCACATCCTCCTTTCTTATATTGAGTATTCATAACTACCTTGGATTACCTTTGATACTTCGTATTATATGCCTATACATATTATATGTCAACATATAATATTGAAAAATATAATATTTTTTGATATTATATTAATAAGTAATTCACATGGAGGTATTATATATGAAATTAAATGTGAAACAAATTCTTGAAAAACAAGGCAAAACTCCATATTGGTTATCTAAGGTTACAGGAATTTCTAACAATAATATTAGCAATATTTGCAATGGTGACACAAAAAGTATTCGACTTGACACCATTGAGAAAATATGTCATGCACTAAATTGCACACCAAATGATATTTTCACCAACGACACTAATAAATAGTGTCGTATACATATTTATTATACAAATTTAACGAGATCAAATGGTTGCACTTCCATTGCTTTAGCAACCAAATCAAGTACAGCTAAGTCAGGAACAGCACTTCCATTTTCCCATTTACTGATTGTACTTGGTGCAATGTCAGCCATTTTCGCAAGCCCTCTTACTGCTATTCTCTTTTCAGTTCTGATTTTCTTTCCAATATATTTAACCATAATCACATCTCCATTAATTTTTCTCTCATACCAACAGCTCCATTGGCATAATTATTAATTGTTGTATTTACACTACTATGCCCCAACTGCTGCTGAACAAATGCAAGATTTCCATTTCTGTTCATTATACTAGCATAATAATGTCGCATCATATGTGGAGTAATACCATTTCCATAATTCTCAAATACCTGTTTGATATTTCTTTCCGTTGTACGTGTGCCATTCTTATTGATAAAAACTGCTTCTGTATCTACAATATTGTCTAAGGTATTTCTGTATTCTAACCATTCTCTTATAGCTTTTAAAGCAGATCCGCTAAGATATACAGTTCTATTTTGCATTTCTCTATACACACCCTTACCAAGAATAGTAATATATGGCATTTCTTCATCTAAATGCAGATCAGATAAATCCAAGCCAGCAAGTTCAGATTCTCTTATTCCAGTTCCTCTTAACACACGAAAGATAGCAATATTCCTATTTCTTACTGGAATATCCTTTTTCCACATTATTTTCTGTTCCATATCATTAAGCTGTTTTTCTGTTGGGAGTTTTTTAGTTAAGTTGTTCCCAGATGGAATTCCTTTATATTTAATCATTTTATAAAAATCTTCTATATTATTATAAACTTCTCTCAACAAACATTCTCTATATGAATAAATATCCTGTATAAAACTTTTAATGATGTTTTTTCTTGTCTCCGTTGTGGTTGGCGACATTCCATTTGTTTCCTTATATCTAAGGTATGAACTAATATTTTGTGGTCGCAAGTCACTAAAATCAGAAACTTCTATTCCAGAAATTGATTTCTTATTAATGATATTACTTTCAATCAACCACTGTAAAAAATCTTTAATTGCCACTAAATAATTTAACGCTCCACTTTTACTTTCCAACTCATTCAAGTAATCTCTTAAAAACTGTGGTGCGTTTAACTCATCCAACTTTCTATTAAGTTTTTCAGCATTTTTGTTTTGTACCTCTATTTTATAACACATATAATCAACCACCTTTCATCATATTATTCTCCATCAGGATAATATTTTTCTCTAATTTGCTCTGCCTTATCACGAGCTTCTAATATATTATCACACCATCTAATCTCTAAATTTTTCGTTATCATTCCGTGACATTCTTTATTAAAGCATGTCAGGTCTTTGACATGCCATTTTTCTCTTGTATGTCCACCTCTCTGTATTCCACTGCCTAATTGATTGATCTTCATACAATGTAAACAGAGAAATTGACTGCTGCGTTTTGGATTTCCTGTATTCATTTTACATCTTCCTTTCCACTAAAAAAGAAGCAGTTAATTCCTGCTTCTATTGCTTATAATAATTGACATAAATGCCAGTTTTGTTTAATTTTATTTACTTTATGGAATTGCCAAATTTTTATTGAATTATTTTACCATCTTCATTATCCGCTAAATCTATCATCCAATTTACTTCATCACCTAATCCTGTATAGCTGCTTACTAAATCTATTGCCTTTTCTTCTGACACAGCTTTTGCAACATAAAAATAATTGTTGTCATAGTCTCTCAAGATATATAAATTCTTTTCTTTTTTCAAATCATCACCTCTTCCAACCTGCTTTGAAAGCAATTTTTCTTTGGGTTATTCTTCTAACATTTTCTCAACTTTATCAAGCTGTGACTGATCCATTGACTTTCCAGTTCTATTAAGCATTAAGAAATATTTTAATACTGCCTTTCTATCTGCTTCTCTTACTTCTCCTTGTACAACACGATGATTTAAGAAAACATTTTTATCTTTAGCCGATAAGTCATTGTAATAAACTCCGTTATATGGAAATCTATTCTCATAAAAATCAATAATTGTGCTTAATCTCTGCTTACCATCAAGTATTTCATATCCATTACTCGTTTCAGCCCATTTCTTATCATCCAAATGGATAAAAGCAAATTTACCTATATCAATATTGTTAAAAATACTGTCTATAAGTAACTGTTTATCTTCTAATTCCCAAACATATCCTCTCTGATATTCAGGATTCATATCTACTCCAAAAGCATAATACTTGTGGATAATAGAACCAATTTCTGAATTATTAAAATTAATAAAAACTTCTTGATTGTTGCTAAAATTACTATTTCCATTTGTTAATGGTCGAATATCAACCCATGCGGCAATCCGATATACCTGTTCTTCATAAGTTTTCCCATAACTCGTTTTAGTAGAAATACAATGTAAACCATACACCTTTCCATCATACAACACTTCTTTTACTGTACAGTCTTTTAATGCACCATATTTTACCTTATCTCCTACTTCAAATCTATAAGTTGGCTCATTCAGATGTGGTACTTCATCTTTAATAAAACTTAATCCATTTTCTCTTTCTTGTTGTAACTGTTCTTCTATGGTTAATTCTTTATTTGCTTTCTTTCTCGACATTTAATCATCTCCTATCTATTTACCAAGAAATCGTCATTTACACTGGTTTATATTTTTGACGATTTACTTTCTGTCTTTCTTCAATAATAAGATTCAAAACAATTGTTAGCCTCCTCTTTTCATTTGAGGAATCATCCTCTCCGTATATCTTAGTCAGTTTCCCCTCATATTCTTGTTGTAAGCTACATAATTCTCTTTCATATTCTATCAATTCTTTTAGTGTCATATTTGTCACTATATCACCTCTTCCAATCTTTCAACAATTTCTTAGTATCCATTACATATACAATAATACTTAACATCAGGCTCTCCACTAACATAGCGATACCCCATTTCTCTTATTAGCCCTAAACCTGAATTATACTGTTTGTCATTTGTAAAGTTATCTTTTCTTGCCAATTTATTTATAATTGATTCCATTTGTATTCTCCATCATTTACAGTGGAATTTTACCACTTCTATAATCTTCTATTTTAGTGGTTCTTTGCGTTCCATCTTTTGTATTTTTTATCTGCCATAGCACATATACTTGCTAATGTGTCGGTTACTATACTCTGTAAACCTTCCATTTAGTCAACCAATGATAAAATATCATTTCTATCAAAACCAATCAATTCATCAGATTCTATAATATCAGCCAATATATTAACAATTTCTTTTTGTGCTTCAGAATCCCATTCCATAAGTTCCTCTTTTATTATCTTTGCACCATTTGATTTTGCAATATAATAATCTTCCAGTGTAGCAAAGAAAAATTCATATTGACTATCAAATGGTGGCATTTTACTATTCTTCATATCGTTTAAATATTTTAATGTTTTTTTATTTTCCATCTACATTACCTCATTTCATCAATTCTTCAACTTCCTGCTTTATCATACTAATTTCCGATAAATCATACTGCTCAACCATTTTCTCTAATTCATCAGATAATCCAGTCATTTGTGATAAATCCTCAATGGCTCTTTCCATATGTTCATAAGCAAGATCCAAATTATTCCATACTGACTGCAAGTTATTTTGCGTTTTATTAATTCGGCTCATTACACACCTCATTTCTTCTGTTCGTCAATCAAATCCAATACTTCGCACAAAGTTTTATATCTGCCTTCTTCTAAGTCATTCATATTACGATTTACCGTTTCATTTTCTAAATCCTCAATAAGCTGCTCAATTTTAATTCTTAATTCATCCATCTATATTACCTCTTCCAATCTTCCAAGTAAATCATTCTTTCTTAGTTGAAAATAAACTGAAAATCTTTATCATTTATTTCCACTGTGATAAGTTCTTTATTATTGTCAAGAATATCTACAACTGCACTTTCATATTTTGCATATGCTGGGGTGCATTCATATTCCTTGCCCTCTGTAAAGTGGTCGTCTGTTTTTCTACAAATAGCTTTATTATTTTTCATTCATATTACCTCTTCTAATCTTCCTAATAAATCATTTTTTACTTCAATTATCGCATTCAACCTACCTTTAATCTGTAAATCATATGGACTATCAGTATTTTTTAATAAATCTTCAAGTCTGCCAATTTCTGTATCAAGCTCATTAATATATTCTCTTATCTTTTCTCTCATATCTGGTTGATTCTCATATTTATACAACTTTTCTAATGGCTCTTGCATTGCTTTATTTGCCTCAAAATCAGCCTCACCATACATATACATTTCTGTATTTGATCCGTCTAAATTCCAGTTGACTTTCTGTATTAGTTTACTCATTGTTGTCACACTCCTTGTCATAAAAAATAGAACAGATATTTGTTTTCGTAAGATCAAGTTGTTTCTTTGTAAAAAAGTCTTTTAAATATTCATTTGCCTGTTCTTTTGTCCCTACCGGAATACAAACCCATCTGTCATCATACAAGTCCATTTTGACACCATACCCAGAAAACAAATCAGGTATAAGTGTTACATATGCTTTTAGTACAGTCTGTATTTCGTAATTAGAGGTATTAAAGTTATACAATAAAATGTTCATTAAAATTTACTCCCTTCTTATTTTTTCATAATCAAAATCGGCATCAACATCTACTCTCACGACTCTATCTCGGATTCTTTTAGGTAAATAGTCTTTTATTTCCATAATATCACACACTTTCTACTTGCCAATGAAAGTTAAATTTCTTTGCCTTTTAGTCACAAAAATTTTTAGCCCATAAGATACTCCCATCATTGTTGCAGGTTAATTCAATCCCATATTTTGTTTTAAACCATATGTCAAGCCATTCAAGGAAGTCTTTTGTAACATTAATAATGTAGCTACTAACACAATTCATATTTGGCAATGCAATTTCCATATGTGGAATACGTGAATATTCTGTTTCCCCCTCATACTCATATCTGAATGGACAACCCTTAACCGCTAATTCGTTATTCAATTCTATTACCATTTTTCTTGTTATCTTCATACTATTACCTCCATTCTTAAATCCATAGTAAACTTAAAGTTATTAGGGTTTATATCTGATATTCAGATGCGCACTTGTCACATACACTAAGATTATCTTCTTCAATATAGTTGCCACATAACTTACAATGATGTGTTTTATGTTTATTCTGTTCTATTTGAAGTAGTATATTTTTTTTCTCTTTCTGCTTCGTCTAAATCAATACCGAAAAATTCAGCAAGCAATTTTTCTTTGTTAATATAATCTCCATTTCCCATAACATCAGCAAATGGGTTTTCCCTCTTTTGCTTTCTGTCAAATACGGTATATTTACCTAAAAACCAATCCAAAAATTCTCCGCATAATTGTGACTGTTCTTGAATTTCTACCATTCTATCCAGTGTTGGCGTTTTTGATTTTTCCATAAAATATCATCCTTTCATAGTAAACTTAGATTTCAAATTGTTAGTCAAAAATCAATTCTACTATATTTCTCAATTACCTTTTCTTCTTGTGCAATTCTGTATGGGAAGAAATCATTTACCATCCAATTTTTATAGTCTTCAAATGAGTCAAGATCTTCTTTTGTTTCCCACGGAGCACCACCATCACATATACAAGCAGTTCTATACATTTCTGAATTAAGATATTCTTCTTTTGTCATATTTTCCCATACTTTTTGTTGTTTATAATATCCCTTCAAAAATTTTATCGCTTGATTGTATTCTTTTCTCTGGAACGACCGAAGTTTATCTTTTATCAGCTTATCAAAACATGTTGTTCCAAAGTTAAAACGTTCTCCTTCTACGGTTTCAATGCTACATATATTCTGAATAGATTTACCACAACAAGAACAAGTGCTTGATTCTGATCTTGGTACTGAATAATACGCTATTTTTTTAATTTTCATATTAACACCTCTATCACAAGAAAACTTGGTTTCTTGTTACTTTAATATTCTCTGTTTTAATAAGTAATGGTGCTATAATTTATACAGCACCATTATCTTCTAAAAATTTTTTATACATGTTTTCAATTCTATTCAAATCATCTTTGTGCAAATCACCGATTTTGAATATAAAGCTATCTTTTGTAAGTAACGTTACTTTTGATACTCTCGCAGTTGAAGCCAATCTCAAACTCGCTTCTTCCCAATAGATAATAGGAGTATCATAAGGATCTTCTTTTCTTACCTTATGCTTTGTTATCTTGACAGATAATACACCAAGTAAATTTTCATCAAGTACCACAACAGGTCTATTCAATATTCTACTTGGATCTTCTTCTAATGGAAATTCAACAAACCATACTTCTCCTTTGTTCATTATTCAATACCTCTTTCTTTTTTCATTTGCTCAAACATATCATCCCACTCTAATTCAGTTGCCCAATCGTCAGCAGAAGATATTGTCGCTTTCCCTTCTTTATTGTAATTTGTATTTTTCATTGCTAACTGATATGATTTCAAGCCATATATTCCCGTATTCATATCAGGCTTAAATGGTAATGCCTGCTCTCTCACAGCCTGCTTAGCTGCCATTGTAAAGAAAGTAGTCATGTCCATTCCAAGATTTGACATAAGCTCCTGTAATTGAACTTTCAGTGTTTCATCAATTCTCATTGTTACATTTGTATTTGCCATATATATCACTCCTTTCTTTAATATTATTATATTCTCCATTTGCATCACTGTCAATACATTGTTATAACATTGCACATAAATCTATTATTTCTCGCTTTTATTTTAGCATGTAAAATGCATACTGTCGGTATTTATTTACCAATCTTCACCCCATAATTTCTTAGTTACATTGAAGTCACTTGGCATTGTCCTACATTTTAAACATCCAAAATTCAACTTGTTAAATTCTTCCTCTGTAATTTCAGTGCCCATATCTCCTTCAACAGTCGTATCGTAATCAAGTTTTCCCTGACATTCTGGACGAAAATACCATACTCTATAAAACTCTTTTCCAGTTTTGCTATTTTTTCCGCTAAACAAACAAGTAATTGTTCTTCCTGAACTAATTTCGGTTGTTACTATTTTCCCAAAATAAGGATTGTACTGTCCATATGAATTGTATCCACGCTTGATATTATTTTGTTTGTCACGTTCACTCATTTCCAATAACTGCTGCGTACCTCTTCCGTAAGAAGTGTTATACACTCTGCTACTATTCACTCCAACAGTTGAATACAACTTAACTCCATTTCTGTCCGTTGTTTCAACTCTCTTTACTCGCTCACCATTGATATATTCATTACACAATCTGTCCGCATAATGCACATTTCCATCTTTATCAACTGTACGAGTTGTTTTCTTCATATCATAATTATCATAAGCTGCCTTTGCAGCACTTCCTGCATAAATTCCTAAAAATGCTAATAGTCCTCCGAACATGTTCATCAACCACCTTTCTTATATTATTTTCTCCATTTATCCATTTCGTCTACAGACTTCTTGTTTAAGTTATTATACATATCTTGTCTCTTACGAGATTCTTCCTTTTGGTTCGCTTTCCAAGGAAGATAAATACATAAATATCCTGCAATCAAACATCCAATTAACTGTCCCATAATGGCTACCTCCGTCATCTTATTTCCGTTACCATATTATTTTTATTATATCACTACTATTTCATTATTGATAGTATCAAATATCTCGTAAAAGTTCTCTTCATAGATACCATCCAGCTTATCAGCTTCCTCATGCTCATTAAGGGCATAAGTCGCATCTTCTAATGAATCGAAACTGTCAATGAAATTTCCACCCTGCCTATCTCTAATTTCAAACATACAATCACCTCCATTATATTATTCTCCACTAAAAAACAGACAACCTTTCGATTGCCTGTTTCAAGTCACATATTTATTTTACAGTACTACAACACATACATTATATAGTACCATTTTCCTTCAATTTCCACACATCCCCAATCAGTGCAAGGTTTATGTGTTCTAACCATCTCCCTCACCATGTCAGAATATCCATCATCTGCACAACAGCTATCCCATTCTTCACAGTATCCCTCAAGACCTTCCTCTAAATCTCTGTATATAGTCGTGCCGGTTTCAAGATACTTCTTTGCTTCTGCTTTGGTACAGTTATCTTCGAGAAGAATGTCCATATCATCAGGAATGACCTCTATTCCATCTTCGACTCTCATTCCGTCTGCTTTGTACTCTAAATACTCTCTAAGATCATCGACATCATTTACTTCTTCCCATTTGTCATGCATTTCTTCGCCAAATATTTCAACATCTGGTTCAAAATAATCTTTCAGTTCATCAAAACTCATTTCCTTAGTATATTCAGCCTTATTGTCTATGTCAAACACTCTATACTTCATAATACATACCTCCAATCATAAATCCATTATATCAATTCCAAATTCTGATTTCTAGACATTCTCAAAATCTGGATCAATCTCACAGTATCTCTTAATAAATTCATTGTTATTGCATGGTGCAAGTTCTCGATGCACCTGTTCTCTTACATCGCCATTCATAAATATTGCAATTGCTGGCATTGCATATTTACTTATTTCCATTTCATCAACCTCCTTTACAAACACTGTGCAAATAGTATACACATTCTTTTAGGATTCGTGTATATTATTTTTTTCTTAGTTATTTTGTTATAAACAGTAATGCTCAATTGCTTTGTGAGCAGATTTTGATTTAGTATTACCTGTTTCTCTTTTGTATCTTTTAACAATATATTATCCATTAGCTCTCCTCGCTTTCTCTAATGAAATTTCCGTTTCATTGGTATATTAATACAATTTTAAAGTCTAAATTGAGGTGTATCATCAACTATTTTATATCTATACCCTCTGGCTTTTAATACCTCCAAAACGCCATTGATTTTATTTGTATCATTAAGAAGACCATCTTCTTTTATCTCTTCACAAATATTTTTAATAATATAATCAGAAGCATTGGTATATATTAATTTTTCTATAAAACAACCTGATACGGTTGTGAACAATTTAACCAAATGCATTCCTTTTTCTTTTATTTGCTTTTCTATTGTTTCTAATAAGACATTTGTGTTAATGGTACATTTACCGTTTTTATGACTATATTGCGTATAACCATACCCATACTGTTTTAAAGTAGTAAACATATCTTTAATATCATCTGAATTATATCCCATAATAAAATTTCCTCCCTTATTAAATCATCGTTTCATTTCTCTGCTAGGATGTCATTAATGTGTTTTGTATACGAAATAATCTCATCAATCTTATATTTAATTTTCTCTGTATGTGTTTCGCCATCCTCTATTTTGTCGATAAGCTTTCCAATATAACTTGCTGTTGTACGAATGCTCTGTTGGTAGAAGGATAAGCTTTCTACCTCGTCTGATGTTAAAGTATATAATTTCTGCATATATATATTTCTCCAATCCTAAAATTATCATTTTATGTCCAAATTTGCTTTAATCATATCCATTGCATTATCTTTGATTTCATTACGCACATTTTGTAATTTATCCCATGTCATATCTTCCTTCATACAACAATCACCCCAATTACAGTACATGTATTCTGTGACTGTATCAATAATGTTCATAATTGCTTCGTCACTTGCTACAACTCCAATCTTTTTCATAGGTTCATCTAGTGACATCTTATAAATTTTATTATCCTGTATATGGTAAAGTCCGTTATTCATAATATTCTCCATTCTTCTAAATTTTACTTAATTGTGATATTACTCCTTTCGATTCACTCGTTTCAAAATAATTTCTGTATCGGTATAGGCAGTACAATATGCAATGTTATTGTTTTCATCATAATAATTTACATAATACGTATCATCGTCAAATGTTCTATTGACTCCAATAAAACCACCTCTTCTTTTGCCGTTTAAATAAACATCATACTTTACTTCTTTTAATGTATCTGCCCAATAATCTTGAGGATTTTTCACTCTCCATATAAAATCATGTGGTGTTGTTCTTAATTCATCCATTATTTTGCCTCCAATTCTTACCTTAAAACTCTTGATTCATAGTGACGTATATTCCGTCATTTCTGAATCTCCACGTTCTATTGTAATTCCTGTCCTATAATATTTTTTATTTGTTGTCTTACTCCATTCAACGATTTCATTCTGCATTCCGTCAACGAAGTTAAATCCACGATTAACGAGGGCAATAATCAAATTCTCTATATTGTCTGCAATACAAATTTGATTTCCATAACCATTCCTTGTGGAAAAATCTGCTGTAAATTTCATACTTATACCTCCATTCTATCCCATACATCCTAATTCAAGAACATCAGGATTATCAGCAAACCAATGATTATCAATATTTTCAATTTCAATCATATCTTTGGTTATCACTGACTCGTATCCTCCATGCTCTGTATATGCTTTTAATACTTTCTGTTTGGCTTCCTCTTCTGTATCAGCTTTTACAATTCCATAAGTGTCATCGTCAAATGTGTATATCCAAAACTTCATAGATCATCACTCCTTATCATCTTCCCAATAAGCATTTACATCATCTTTGTTATCCTTGTCATCATCCCAACAATCAAATTCACATTTTGCTTTTGCTTTACAATCCCATTTCTTATCACAATAATAACAACATCTATCATCTTTATAGCTGCAATCGTCTGTTTCAGGCTTTACATAATTTCCACATTTATACATATATCATCACTCCTATACATAAGCTAACAAATTATCTTCTGTTCCGTCTGCAATTTCATAATCTGACCACCAATCATGTATTGTTTCCTTTATTTCTTCTGGCGGCATTGACTTCCGCAATTCATCAACTTTTGATTTCCATAATTCTGTTTCAAATTCAACAACAACTGCATTCTGTTCTTCGTTTAAATCGTCATATGATCCACTACTTAATAAAGCTCGTACTGCTTTCTTCATTACTTCTTTAATATCCATATATCACCACTCCACTTCTATATTAATTCATCGACTTCAACTACATCAGGATTATCGCTGAACCATGAATCATCTTCTGCAATTTCCTTTATCTCAATAAAATCTCTTTCAGAATCAAAATAATCGTTGTGTTTTAAATAAGCCATCTTGACTTTTTCTCTTGCATCCTCATACGATTTTCCTTTTACAATTCCAACAGCCAATTCTTCAATTCTGTATGCATATAAGTTTGTAATATCTAACATAAATTGCTCCTCCTAATCATATCTTTATACACTCCCCAATAATAATATTCTTTACTTAAAATCCGTTTTTCTGACATATCTGGGTTATTTTTTTGCGTTCTGTGTATAAAACTTTCATATTTGTCTATAAAGTCATCACAGTAAGTGATTTCTTCTGACAAAATTCTTCCGTCATTTGATGCATAATCATATACAACTGATGATTCATCACTATCATAGGTGTCAAGAAACATTTTCACATTTCTATCATCTTCAGTTTCCTTTAAATAATCAGTAAGACATTCCTCTGTTATTGTAAACTTTGTTTGTCTTGACGGATTATAGTTATCTCCAATATAATCATTTAATAATAATTCTACTGTTTTCATAGGATCAACCATCCTTTCTATAATAAATCTCTTAACTTTTCCGCAAACTCTTTCAATGCATTTTCTTTATATTCCTCGTTATGTACTAGTTCGACTACACCAGGAACACCTTGGAATCCATTTCTCTTTGCTTCTAACATAAGATATGTTTCTTCCTCAACATCAAAGTCATCATAAAGTTCCCACATTTTTTCGTGTAAAGCTTCAACTAATTCTTTCTTTGTCTTTGGATTCTTAATTGTAATTTCAGTACACCAATCCTCATTGCAAGGATTATCTCCCTGCATATATAACTCAATTTCACCATTCTTTATTTCTGATATTCTAAAATCAAAATCAGTTCCTTCTGATAATTCATCAAGATATTTTTCTAATTTATCTGTTTTCATAAAATCAACCATCCTTTTTATTCTACAGGGATAACATATTTTTTACCTGTTGCTCCGCATTTAGGACAACTATCAATTCCACTTGCATGATTTTCAGCAAGCCATGCTGCACCACATTTTCTACACCGCATTTTTGTTGACCAACCACCATTCTTTTCACTATCAATAGTTCCGTAATCAACAAAACCTACGATTGCATCACAATCAATTACTCTAATTTTCATCGAACCAACTCCTTTGAAATTGCTATTTCTTCACTCTTCCATCCCAGTTTTCTTCGTTGATCCATTTCATAAAATACTCTGTATCAACATCTCCGTATTCATCAGCAGTTCTTTCAACAAATTCATCATAGATTTCCTCTGTAACTGAATCCAAACAATCAAATATCTTTAAATCATCATCACATTCCAAAACTGCTGAATATCCGTTGTTCCAAGCATATATTAAACAAGCCAAGAAATAATACTGTTCTACGCTTATTCCACTTCCATCGCAATCATAAAATGGTTCGTCCAACTCTAAGTCTGAAATAAGAAATCTGACATAATCTGCAAATTGCCTTTTATATTCTGCCGACATTCCTTTTGGCAACCATCTATTTGCCAAATCAACAAGTCTCTTTTCATCAACTGCCATCCGTTTACCTTCTAATGTATATTTTGTCATTTTCATCACTCCAATCTATCCAAAATTCCATGTTTTAATAGGTGTACTCACTGAAATATCAAAGTGTTCATCATTCCGTAAATCTTCAACCTCTTTTCTAAGTACAATACACTCAAATTTATTCTCTTTAATTGCTTTCCGAATTGCCCTCATTGCACCTGCTTTTGATTTGTAATTTCTATTAAAAGTAGCTCTCTCATTCTTATCTGCAAATCCAACCACTTTATAATAAATTCTGTCGGTTGCCTTCCAGAAATTTTCTGCAATCGGAATGAGAACATAATGTTCACACATCCATTTAAAATCCTTTTCCGTTTTGCTGATATAAGAATTACTACCATCAATAAATTCTATATGCTGATACATTTCAATCACTCTCCTTTATTTGTGTAATACCATTTCCATTTTTCCATCATTAACTGTTACATCTAAGAACCACACTGCTATGTATCTGCCTGTATCATTCTTATGCAATTCATACCATTCTTTGTGATCTACACCATCATTTTTGAAACCGAATACGAATTGCTCTGTATCCATAGTTCCGTCATCTAACTTCTTATCAATTTTATATTTCCATATGATAAATAAGTCGCTCGCATAATGTTCACACCAGCGACCTGCTTCTTGGATCAGCTTTGTTAAAATTGAGGAATAATTTATTTCCCATTTACCTTTTAATGGATTAAAATAACCTATCTCTCTTTTAGTTCCTGCTAATGCCTCTCTCAATTCTTTTATCTGTTCATCTCTATATTTAATTTCAAAATCTTTTTCCATATTTGCTACCTCGCTTTCTTTTTAAGAAACAGTTCTTTCCTTTGGAATTAAAAAAAAGCAGATAACATTATCTGCTATCTGCTTAATTATTCTCTCTATTAAATTGTATTCATTAGTTAATTGGTATCTTCCTTATAGAACGGACAATTATCTTCTCCGTTTGTATAATACTTATCAGTTTCATCCTCTGTCATATTGTCATACTGATCACATTCAGAAGTGCCCGTTGAATTATCATGCCAAAAATGTTTACAGCTATTACAATTTTTCATTATGTAACCTCCGTTCCAATTCCTCAATAACTTCTTTGAGTGAACTATATTCTCCATTGCTTCCTTTAGATTGTACCATATTATCTATTGTCAGTAAATTATCTTCAATCGCATAATGAAGAAATTTTCCGTTAAGTAATACTTTACAAGGTTTCAATACATGTGCATATCCCTTAGAATTTATAAACCAATACAAATTATACTGTTCATTTTTATATACCTGATTCACATAATAACTTGTTATAGTTCCTTTTATTCTTTCCAAGGTTAATAACGCTGCACCTTTATATGGACATAACATTTACATCACCTCTTTTTACCAATCACAATCACTAGGACTAATTTTTTCAATTTTCTTTTCGATTACATTTATGTCTTCATGTAACTGTGAGATTCTATTACAGATTGAATTGTGACCACATTCTTTGTATGCATCTTCCAATTCTTCAACTCTCTGTAAAAGTTCATTCCTGAGTTCCTTTAATACATCAATTACAACTTTATCTTCCATATTAAATTACCTCCTGTAATTTCATTGCTAATATTTCTGTGTTTGATACTTTGTAATATTTGCTTCTTGCACCTTTCCTAAAAAATCCATAAGTTTTATAATTATTAACTTCATCCACAACTTTAATTTTTCCTTCAATTCCACAATATGTTATAAATTTTCCTGTAAGTTTTTCGCAAATTTCTTTCGCTTCTCTTTCAATTTTCTCTTTATCTAAGACAGCATCATATTGTATACGACAACCTATGTTTTCATATTCCATAGACTCAACAAGTGGAATAATTTCATTTAACAAAGCCATATTCTTTTCTACACTTCTATTCATGTTAAAATTAAGTTTGAAACAGTCCATATAATCTTTCCCATTCCATCCTTCATTACTCCAAAAATATAAATCCCAATCACTTTTATAATGTTCCATTGTATCTGTCTCTTCTGAAACCTGGTGGATGTCATATCTGTCTATAAACTGCTTCAGAATATCATTTAAAGGTTTTGAAAAACCTTTTGCAACCTCTTCACAGTGTCTACTCCATTGCTCGCTTGTCATAGATTCTGCAATCTGTCTATTCTTTTCCTTCTGTTCTTCTGAATAATGCCTGTCAAAATGAATAGAATGTATTGAAACCTTTCCATAACCTTTTTCTATTAACAAATTTTCATTTGCATTTATATAATGATAATCATGTTCTATATACATATTGCTCAACCTCCTATGCTACATTTTCAAATTCTTTTACTTTTCTTGCACCAACGTATCCTTTTAATGATTCATAAAATTCTCTTTCTTTATCAATGATCCTATAAATCCATTCACACTTGCACCATACTTCATGGAATAGCATTTCTTCCATTAACTCCTGTTTCTCTTCTTCTGGCTGTGAGAATTTACTAATAAATCCATCTGTATCTGAAATATAATAATTAGATCCTGAACATTTTGTTTTTCTGTCACACATATACTGAAACACTTTTCTCAATCGTGATTCTGTCATGTAAGAATAATGGTATTTATTATCCATACGATGCTTATTCATTCGTTCTATTGCATAGCTCACAAATTTTTCTATTGAACAATTTGATAATTTTAATTCCATATTAACCAACCTCACTTTCTAGGCTATCTGTCTTACTATATCTTCAATATTTCCATTCATTACAATTACTGCATCCTTGTTATCAGGATGTTCATTCATAAAATCTCTCAATCCTTCAAACTGCTTATTGTCTGCATTCTCAATCATCTGCCTTACATCTTTATTATGTAGCTTAATCAGATAAGCCTTTTCATAATACTGTTTGAATAACAGATTTTTCTTTTCACAATACTGCTTAATCAAATCAATCTGTCTCTGTTCTTCTTCTCTAGTTGCTTCACCTCTTGCTTTCTCATTGGCTTCTGCCTGTTCTTTTCGCTTTCTGTTTCCAATCAGATGATTGAATAATGAGTTTGTTTCGCACAGATCCTTAATAACTGCATTGTCAATGTCATATGCATCAGGATTATCTTTATCAATCCACCATAAGAAATTATCAATCGTTCTGTTGAAATTCTCTTCAAAGATACATCTGTTACCAAGATTTCTGTTGTAGATTTCCTCTCCGTTTCGCTCAATCCGTAATGATGTATATACATTTTCGTCTGGCTTATTGCTGTAGATAGTCCATTCATATCTATCCTGTCTGCCATATACAATTAATCCGTATGCACTGTATAACTGTTTCTCTTCATTCCTTAAATATAAAAGTCCCATTTTGCTTACCTCCTACAATAATTCGTTTACATGTTTCTTTAACCATGTATATGCCTTTACCATTGAATCAAATGGTTCAATATCTAGCCAAAGCAAAACACCATCTCCAACAACTGCTGTTGTCTTTAAACAATATTCTTCTTTATTAATTTCCCATTTCCCATCATGTCGCTTTTCTACAACATATTTACTTATTCGTGTGGTAATTTTTCCAAAACAATTCCGTGTAATCATCTTTACATTCTCCTTTCTCTAAACCTTTTAATTCGTCATCAGAATATTTCGCCCATTTTCCTGTATGAACATCATTCATTATTTCTCCAAAGGTTCTCTCTTTCATTCCATATATTTCTGTTGCAACTTTATACATGTCATAAACAAGATTCTTTTCTGTATCAATAATCATAAAATCTTTAGGATTTTTCAAATTATCCAACGCATACTGCATGAAATCTCTGAATGTAATTAGTCTGTTTGTTGTACACCATACAAGAATTTTATTTTTATCTTTGGTGTCTCTTGTTACAAATTTCATCAATTGCATCTCACATTCTCCTTCCAATAAATAAGACAGACACATTTATTTGCGTCTGCCTTAATTTATTCTCTCTATTAGTCTGCTTCCTTTGGAGTAATAAGCTTTGTGATCTTCTCTCTGAAAAATTCACAATATCCGTTAATACTTCCGTCATTGTAAACCCAAAACCAATCCTCATCATAATTCCAGAAAATCATTACTTCGTGACCTGCTGTAACACCATCAAATACATGTTTATCTCTCGTTCCATCTTTTGATTTAAAACAATCATTTACCGTATCATCACTTGCTCCATTTTTCTTTAAAACAAGGTATAAATATCTTTTAAGGTTTTCCAAGTCCTTTTCTGTTTGTATATCAAAAAATTCCACTTTCTCATCACAGCTACAATCATCGTTTATGTCGCAATATGATAAATAGTTTTTGTTACCCATTCTCTTTAACTCTTTGCTAAGTGCAAACAGTGCTGATTCCTCATACTTTTTGCACTCCTCTTCGCTTCTAAATATAGTTCCATCATCTGCAATGTATTCGACTCTTACAAGTTTCTCGATTGTTTCTGTTTTTCTTACTTCGTTTATCTTCATTTTTAATTTCCTTTTCTCTGTATTATTCAAAATCTACATCATTATCTACGACCTGTGTATCATCAGGATCTGACCAATCAAATTCTCCATCGCTCATGTTCTCTGCTTTTTCAATAGCTTCGCTTTCCGTCTCAGCTTCTACAACTGCATATCCATATTTAACTACCATTACTCTCATTTTAGTCATAATTATCACCTTTTACCTTCCTTATAAAATTACAATTTCCTTTTCTATTTAATTCTGAAATACAACGTCTGATATTTCTTTTATTAATCTTTCAGCATCATTAACTCGCCTTGCTAAAACATCATCTGTACAAAAATCCCATTGCTCATCTTCATTTACCTTTTTTATTATCTGTAATGACTGAGATAGTAATGTGTTAATGCTTCCCAATGCTTTTAATGTATTATCTTTATCGATAATATGTTTTGCCATATAAACACGCTCCTTTACCACTCAGGCTCTTTATCAATCAAACCCAAGTAAAATGCATCCTTATCTCTGTTCCAAAAATGTTCTCGCAAATCAGCAAGTGATTTAGTTTCATTCTTCAACGCTTCATAATCTGCAAGTACCATATCATCCGTATAGTTTGCATATTCATTTCTAGCAATAGTTAATCTGAATTTCTTACCTGTTTTTATTAGTCCCCATTTATTTGTATTTTTCGCTATCGGGTAAGCACCAATTGTATATCCGTGTAAGTCTGGATATGCTTTTGTGTTTTCACTATGCCAATCTTCAAGCTGTATTTTCGTTCCATCTGATAAAACAGCACTATCAATTATTTTCTGCATAATTTTCAACCTCCCCGCTTTCTAATCTCAATACCAAATCAAGTACTTTATCTCTGTACTTAATCATCTGTACTGCTTTTCTAAGAGTTTCCTTTTCACCAAATTCATCGGGAATAATATCAATTCCATACTCTATAAGCTGCTTTTCTGCCTCATACATCAAATCTTTTGCATTCGCTTCTGGAATATAATCTTTACCTCTTGAATCTGCAATTCCAGCTTTCACATATTCTGGATAACATAAATCAATGAATCGTGGCAACTCATTGTCTAAGTCCATCATATATGTTAAGTCAGGATCAAGGATACGTTTAGGCTTACCATCTCCACCCCGCTTTTCCATTCTTTTCGCAATATCTTCTGTTTCATAAAATTCATTCTCTGCAAGAACTTTTCTCTGAATTTCTTCTGCATTTGCCTTAATGGTTTCATATAATGCCTTTGCATTAAAGTAATTGCTTTTCATTTTACCAAGCAATACTTTATTATACTGAATCTGTGGTAACATATTTATCACACTCCTTCCATCAACAGCATTCTCTTATATTCTGGGTTCTTCTTATGATTAGCAAAAATTGGCTTATCATTATCAATAGTCACAGCTCCATATGGATCTGTTGCAAATGGATTTTTTCTCCAACCTTTAGGCATTTCAGATACAACCTCAAGACCTTTTTCTTTTGCAAATTCCATTACATGTTCAATTTTCTTTTCTGTTGCACTCTTGCCGGTAGCAGACTCAAATAGTTTGATACAAGCTTCAATGATTTTCTTTTGATTTTCCTCTGTATCTTCGAGTAACCAATCAAAGTTGATTACACTTCTCTTTCCGTCATCACTTAATTTTGTTGTTGGATTATAAATACCAAAACAAGCTCCTTCAGAATCATGTACATAAGTATGGCAACCAATATAGGTTTCCATTACTTTATCAGTCCAACCATTTTTATACCATGCATAAGGTAATGAATTTTTACCTCCTGGATTTTCACAATGTACAATCTCTATTGTCATTGTTTCCTGTTTTGCATTTTTACCTATTACTTTTATCCATGTACTTCCAAACCCATTTGGTTCTTTTATTTCGTACTGCATCATATTAATCAACCTGCCTTTCCATGTATAACAAACTTGTCATAATTCCCTTCAATGCATACCAACACTGTTCTGCGTTCATATATCCAATCAGTGAACCAGTATCTTTCTTTATGTGGAATTGATTGCCACCTTCAATACTGATTATTACAGATATTTCCGTTTTACTAACTGCATTGATAGCACTGATTTCTCTATCAATCTTTTCACACAGTTCTTTTTCGCTTTTGCTTAAATATCCTGTAACTCCGTTATCCCATTTGATATTTAACATTAGTATCATCTCCTTATCTCACATACGGAATATCTTTTCCATGCATATAATTTTCACCTCTAAAACAATCTCCACAATATTCCCAAATTCCATCATCTACCTTTTTGAATGTAGAATATGTTGTTCTGCCCTTTCCATTTTCATCAATTCTACTTGAACATGGTTCACCAATCTGTGAACAATCACTTCTCATACAAGCTGGTGGTAATAAATCCATAAAGGAATCAATCATATCCTCTGTGAAATACTCACCAACTT
>ERZ827104.1426-NODE-1426-length-21120-cov-5.827581_pt1 | contig 21120 bp, 13 predicted proteins | sample MGYA00519781_ERZ827104 | MGnify/ENA primary metagenome ERZ827104 (study PRJEB31778, sample SAMEA3449257) | human gut metagenome | biome: human gut; feature: human-associated habitat; material: faeces | place: United Kingdom | collected 2010/2012 ...
TCTATCGCCCCTTAGGATTTTTATTTAACAAGTCCTAAATTTGGGGAGCAGTTCAGGTTACGTCTTTTGGGCTTTGCGGCCGTTACATTCTGAAACAGATAATGAGAGGGCTGTACAACCCATATTGTTATCAGAAAGGATACTGCGATGATGAAAAGGCTCTTTCCCTGCCTTTCTTTCCAGCCGCGGTGTGTTTTCGCCGCGGTTTCCTCTCTTTCACTCCTCACCCCGGCCTGGGGTGCGGGTCTCACGGGGTCCGAAACGGACCCGATCGGGCTCGCGACGGACTCGGTGACGCTCGAAGGCGGCGCGGCTCCCGGGGTCTGGATACAGAGCGGGTCACACACGATTGACGCGCTCTCGGATTCAGGAACGCTTTCGGTCTCCGGTTCCCCCGGGATCTCGGTCACGGGGGACGGTTCGCTCCTGATGGTGAATTCGGCCGGAAGTCTCTCCCTCTCGGGAACTTCTGCCGCGTTGTCGGTTAGCGCCCTCGGCGCTTCGGTTTTTGTGAACGATCAGGAAAGCGCGTCTACCGTCTCCGTCACGGGGAATATCGACGTGACCGGGAGTCAGTCGATCGCGTACCTCACGCTCACCGGCCGAAGTCCGATCCTGCGAGGTAACGCGGCAGCACGGGGCGGCGGTTCGGTTTACCTGATATCCACCCCAGATACCGATTCGAAGAGTACCGTCAGCGGCGGTTTATCCGCAATTGGAGCAGATTCCATCCTCGATCTCTCAGGCTCCGGGAGAACAGCGTTCGAGGGAGCCCTTTCCGCTGCGGACGGCGGAAAGGTGCATATCGCGGCGGGGGATACCTCGTCCTTCACCGTAACGTCCGGCCTTGCGACAGGAGCCGGCTCTGCAATCGAGTCTGACGCCCGGGGAACCGCGGAGATAACCGGAAACCTCCGTGCGGAACTCGGGGCCTCAGCGTCCGAAAACCTTTATGAATCAGCGGCCGGGACCGGCGCGTTGTCCGCTTCCGGCACGGTTTCCGTGATCCGTCTCGGGCTCAGCGGGAAGGCGTCCTTCACGGGCACTGTGACCGCCGAATCGGGGGCAGCCGCTGAGGTGACGCTGACGGATACCGGGGTGATCGAGGGGTCTGGCACCGGCTCGAGCCTCGTCTTTCAATCGTCCGGCGCGGGGTCGGTGCTTGACCTCGATATCGGCACTGGCACAGCTGCGACCGGGGACCTCAAGGTAAGTGACGGGGCCGAAGCCGCGCTCCGGATTTCGGGTACCTGGATAGGAGCGGCACTCCTTGACACCGGCACCGCGAAAGTGAGTCTCTCGGGCGGCCTTTGGCAAATGACGGGGGATTCCGCGATCACCACACTTGTGGCTAATAAGAGCCGGATCGCGTTCCCCGCAGCCGGCTCCGGGGCTTTCCAAGGCACGACGCTCACGGTGGCGGGTGACTATCTCGCGTCCAACACCTCACTCTCGATGACCGCGGTTCTCGGAGGGGATGACTCACCGACCGACCGCCTCGTGGTGAACGGGAGCACCACGGGTGACACCTCGATCACGGTCACAAACGCCGGCGGCACAGGCGGGCTGACTGTGGAGGGAATTGAGCTCATCACCGTAAAAGGGAAGTCTGACGGCGTCTTTACGCTCGCGAACCGGGTGGCGGCCGGAGCGTATGACTATTCGCTGGTGACAAAAAAAGGGAACTGGTACCTCATCAGCACTGCGGACGGTACAGTCCCTCAGACCGATCCGACCCCGGCGGAGTCTGAAGAGACCCCGGTAACCCCGACTGGGGATACCGTCATTATTTCGACTCCTGCTCCGGCTGCCGGAACCGGAGAAGAACCGTCGGGCGAGCATACGGAAGACCCGGAAACGACACCGACCCCGGATCCCGCTCTAGGGACTGATCCGGCACCGACTGAAGTAACGCCATCCCCCGCCCCTCAGGTCACGCGTCACGCGGTGCGCCCTGAGATGGCGGGTTACGCGTCGAACCTCTACGCCGCGAACACGCTCTTCATTCACAGGCTTTCGGATCGGACCGGGGTGAGGGGAGCGGGAGACGGGAGCGGCTCAGTTTCAGGTCCTGGATTCTGGATCCGCACCGCGGGGAGCCACACACGGTTTGGAATGGCGGACGGCGAGCTCACGACACGATCGAATTCGGGCGTCGTCCAATTCGGGGGTGATATCGCTGCAAAACCGGTGAGTGAGAATTCAATTTTCCGGGTGGGTCTGATAGCGGGAGCGGCAAGAGAACGTTCCCGCACCGGGTCAAATGCCACCCGGTACCGCGCGAAAGGCACCGTGACCGGAGCGGCGGCCGGGCTTTACGCTTCACTCCTCCCCCGGAATGCCGGCGGACTCGGTCCCTGCGCGGACGCGTGGCTTCAGTATCAGCGCTTTTCGGCATCGGTCTCCGGTTCTGATTTGCCTAAAGAGACCTATCACGCGCGGGGACTCACGGGATCTGTCGAAATCGGATACGGCTGGAGTCTGGGAGCGTGGACTTCTGACACCGTGGTCACCCATCAGACCATTGGAAAACTCGAACTCCAGGCGATCCGGATGGGAGTGAGGGCAGGAACTCACCGGGATTCCGTGGGAACCGGGATTGAAAGCACGGGATCCGGGAACCTCCGGATCCGGGTGACCGCGGTCCTCTCGCATCGGATGAATCAGGAAGACTCCGGGCTCAGCCTCACGCCATACGCGTCGCTCTCCTGGATCCATGACACGAAGACGTTCGGTGCCGGGATGGATGGGGTCCGGGATGTGATCTCTGGGAATCGGAACCTCGCGGAACTCCGCGGAGGAATAGAGGGTGAGGTTTCGAAATCCGTGACCCTCTGGGGGCACGCGGCGTACCGGGCGGGGCGGTCGGATTTCCGATCGATCGGCGCGCAGCTGGGGCTTCGGGTGAAGTTCTGACCGGGAGTCACCTCTCAAAGCGACCCGGGGGACAGGATCCGGCATTCTGTCTCCCGCTGCATAGCGGATGTCACCCGAAAAGTGTCAATTCCACCGGTTTTGTCACCCGCTTCCCCTCTCAGGCGACAAAACGGCGGGCTGAGTCAGATATTCAACAAGCCTGAAAAACCGACACTGGATTTTTGAAAACCCCGGGTTTCAGTCACGGGAAAAGCACCGCCGGGGACAGAAACCCGCGAAACGTCTCTTTCAGAGCGACAAAGTCACCCGAAAACAGTCAGAAAATGTGAAAACTGTCCCCGGGGTCGCCTGAAAGGTGGCTTACGGTCGTCCCGCTTGGGGTCGGGCAGCCGACGCGCCGCCCGGCGCGCGGCGAATGATTTCCGAGTAATAGGCTTCAGATGTCTGGTACCAATCCACGACACAGCCGATAGACCGGCATTCCTCGCGCCGCTTCCAGTTCTCGTTCTGGAACTTCTTAAAGACCGCGGAGTTTCCCGTCGCTCGCTTCGCCTTTTCGTAAGTCACCGCGAGATGGTCATCCATCTTTGAAAGATCCGGACTCGCACAGATCAGTTTTTCAGAGTAGGAGCGGGCCTTCGTGCAGTCCCAGCTCACGGCGTTAGCGGAGGCGGCAGCGAAAAGCCCAAGAGCGAGCGCCGCGATGATGGTTTTGGTCATGATTTAGCAGAAGGGGATTTTTATGTTTCTGAAAAGGCTTTTAAATCAAATAGAAAAGCGAACTTTCTTCAATCAAAAGTTAAGAAAGGGAACGACCGCGTTCTGACCCCGATGAAGCCGGATCTGGGCGCGGCTGCGCTCTCCTATCCAACGGGCGTCCGGGGTCTCTCTGCCTCGGGCATCCCGATTCCAGTCAGGAATGAATATTACAACTTAGCTCCGGGGGCAGGGGCTTGCGCCCGCGGAGAAAAGCCAGGAGCTTTGTGAGTAAGCGCGGTATGCATCGCGAATAGCGGGATATTGACCAGCCAATCTTGGTCAATGTAGTCGTCCATGGAAATTCTTATGCATTTATTGGGATGATATTTATCGTAGTAAGCGCGCAAACTTTTGGATTTAAGATTCACTTCGGCCTTAACCTCGATCGGTGTCACCTCGTTTTCGATCTGAATCATGAAATCCATTTCGTAGCGATCGTTTTCGGAAGTGAAATAATAGGGCTTATATGAGCTGTCGGAGATCAGCTGCTGGCACACATACTGCTCAGTCAGTCCCCCTTTAAACTCAGTAAACAGCCTGTTGCCTTCCAGAATGGAGCGCGCGTCAAGCGAGCTGATTGCTGTGAGAAGGCCAATATCCAAAAAGAATAGCTTATAAACGTTCTCCTCTATATACGCAGACATCGGAACAGCGGGCTTGGTAATGCGAGGTACCCGAGTAATGAGCCCGCAATCAAGCAGCCACTGGCAAGCCTGTTCAAAGTCCTTTGCACGGCTGTTCTTTTTAACTTGTCCAAAGAAGAATTTTTTGTTTTCTTTTGCTAGCTGACCGGGAATGGCATGCCATATTAGACGGGCGAGGGCGAAGTCTTTTGTTGGAATGTGCTTACCAAAGTCAGCCTCGTAAAGCGACAACAAGTCATTCTGAGACGAACGAACCATCCCGTAGTCTTTTGTCTCAGTGAAAATCTCAACGCATTCCGGCATACCGCCCACAAAATAATAATTCTTTAGCGCAAATTCAAAACGATCGTGGAAAGCGCTAATCGTTGGCCAATCACCTTGTTCGAGCAGATTTGCTAGTCCCTCATCTCCAGTGGCGTTCAGAAACTCGTAGAAAGAAAGAGGATGAAGCTGCAGCGTATTGACCTTCCCCACCGGGTATGAGATGCCCTTATGCAGCGCAATGCCTAAAAGAGATCCTGCAGTAATAACTGAGTATTGCGGGGCATTCTCGCAGAAGTATTTCAGCGAGGAAATTGCCATAGGAGATTCTTGAACCTCGTCTAGGATGATCAGAGTTTCAGGAGTGATTTCAACATGGGTCTCCGCGTTGATCGAGAGCAGAATGCGATCAATGTCAAAGTCCTGTTCAAAGACCTTCTGCATTCTGGGATTGTTGTCCAGATTCACGTAGGCAGTGTGCTTGTAGAAGCGGCGGCCGAATTCCTTCATAAGCCAGGTTTTACCAACCTGTCGGGCTCCCTGGAGAATTAAAGGCTTACGGCGAGGTGAATTCTTCCACTTGACTAAATCCTGCATTAATTCTCTATCCATGGCTACTCCAAAAAACCGTTGTTTATTCCTATATTATATCCTATATTACATTTTTTGTAGCGAATATTGAGGAGTTTTATACATTTTTTGAAGCGAATCCCGGTGCGGTTTCCACATTTTTTGAAGCGAATGTTAGTGTCCAATTCACATTTTTTGAAGGGAATATGGCTTTCCGATTCCCTTTGTCCGTTCACCGTTCTCTGTTTAAATGTGACTCATGAATGGATGAGCGGCGGAGCCTTTCCTTCATTGATCCCTGGTCCGGGAACTGACAGCAAAGGTCTCATCAGATCAGGCTTCTTTTTCCCGGCTGTTACAGTTTTCTCCCAAAATGGGGGTGATTTTGGGAGAAAGCGGCGATCGGTTGGGAGAAAGGATGCGGAAAAAGAAGCTCCGATCGCGGTTACCGCGTCTCAGTCTCGGTCTCCGTCACCTGTTTCCAGCTGAGCCCAAACCCCGCGAGGTATTTCCTCAGGCGGTCTGAGTCATTCGTGCTCTTTCGTTTCTTGAAGGATTCCGCGAAAAGCGTCCGGCCCGCTTCTGACATCGTTTTCGAGCGCCGGCAGACCCGGATCACGAGCGCGAGCTGCGGGATATCGAAGAGATCAAGGCGCGAGACGGCTTCGTCCCCCAGCACTTCCTCCACGAGATCCCGGTCCGCGTTTCCGTCCCCCGCGTCCTCTTTCCAGGAGTCGCGGAGACGCCGGAATTCGCTTTCAACCAGATCCGTCGTGATGCGGCCGCTGTCAGAGAGCACCGCCATCCGGGTCGCGACGCCGGAGAGATCGCGGAAGTTGCTGGTCCAGGCGGACTCGGGTTCGGAGGCGTACCGGAGGAACTCTTCCTTCGCTTCTTTATTCATGCGGACAAGTTTCCCGAGTTTCCGGGAGGCGTTCTCAAGCTCCACCATGAGGTTCGGCTCAATGTCTTCAGGGCGGTCTTTGAGGCCCATGAGGCGGAAGGTCCAGAGGTTGATACGGGCAAGCAGATCCTGCCTGAACTTCCCCTCGCGGATCATTTTCTTCAAATCCCGGTTCGTGCCGCAGATCAATTGAAAATCGCTCGTCGACTCGGTATCCGACCCCATGGGGTAGAAGCGCTTCTCCTCAATCGCCCGCAGCAGCATCGCCTGCTCGTCGGATCCGAGTTCTCCGACTTCGTCTAAGAAAAGGAGACCGCCATCCGCCGCCGCGAGAAGCCCAGTGCGGTTTTCCGTCGCCCCGGTGTACGCGCCTTTCTTATGGCCAAAGAGCGCGGACATCGCGGCGTCGCCGCGCAGCGTCGCGCAGTTCAATTCGACAAACGCCCCCGACACCTGGCCGTTCTTCTTTTTCCACTCGTAAATGAGGCGCGCGAGACGGGTTTTCCCGACACCAGAGGGGCCGGTCAAAAGGATCGGGTCCTTGGACCGCTCGCAGACCCGCGTGATCTCCTCAATCATCCGGTTATAGGCGGCGTTCCGGGTGTCGATCCCGGCTTTCAGAAAGTGGTGCGCTTCCTGCCGCTCGGACGTAAAACGCTCGGCCAGCTGATCGTACTTCGAGAGATCGAGATCAATGATGTCGAATTTCCCCGCGATATCCCGCCGCTCGGGGCAGCTCGTCTGCAGGAGCCGCGCCGGGATGATCCGGGATTCCACGAGGAGAAAGAGGCAGATCTGGATCACGTGGGTGCCGGTCGTGATGTGGACCAAGTAATCCTCGTTCTCCGGATCAAAGGGGTAATGCTTCGCGAAGTCGAGGAGTTCCGCGTACACCGCGCCGAAGTCCCAGGGCTTCGGGAATTTCGCGAGGTGGATATTCACTTCGGTGTCCGGTGACACCTGATGGAAGTCGGAAGCGAGCTGCTCCCCGAGCCACTGATACTTTTCCTGACAGAGGAGCTCAAAGCGGTCGACGAGGAGATCATCATGCTGCCCGATCGACACCGTGGGGCGCCACCTCTGCCACCGATCCTTCCCGCCCCGGGCGTCGAGCGTCGGACCCGCGAGCCCAATCACAACCGTTTTCTTAGCCATCACTGCGATCCAATTTGATCAAGTCTGATATTAGATCAGAAAATCCTTATCGGAATTCTACTGAAAAATAGCCTGTCGCCGCCAGAGCCTTGATTTCACGGGGTTCGTAAAAACTGGCACGCTTTGTGCGATAGAGAGGGCAGGAAAGATAAAAACAGCAAATCGAAAAGCGATAACCATCATGACGACAGTGAAGACGATTGAGATCAACGGTTCGGACGGTGGAGGTCAGATCCTCCGCGCGGCGCTCGCGATGGCTTCCGCCACCGGTATCCCGTTCCACATCCGGAATATCCGGGGAAAGCGGGAGAAGGCGGGGCCCGGGCGTCAGCATCTGTCCGCCGTCCGGGCCGCCGCCGCGATCTGCGGAGCGGAGGTGACCGGGGCCGAAATGAATTCGACCGAACTCACCTTTGTCCCGCGTGACGTGAAAGCCGGGAGCTACCGCTTTGATATTGGGACCGGCGGCAGCACCGCGCTCGTCCTTCAGGCGATCGTCCCGGCACTGGTCCGGAGTCTGAAGACAGGTGAAAAAGCCTCCGTCACGGTCACGGGCGGCACTTACTGCCCGTTCGCGCCGACGTTTGAATTCCTGAAGGAAACGCTGGAGCCGTGCCTAAAGCGGATGGGGTACCCGGTGACCTTCACGATGCCGCGCCCGGCGTTCTTTCAGGCAGCGGGCGGCATCGTCCGGATGGAGGCGGCAGGGCCGTTCAGCCCGACTCCCTTTGATTTTCGGGAGCGGGGAAGGGGAAAGAGCGTGAGCGCCGTGATCCTCAACTGCCACCTGCCGCCCGAAGTGGCGGAGCGGGAAAGGAAGGTGCTGCTCCACGATTTCGGCGCTCGGCTGGGACTCACGGAAGACGCGGTCACGGTGGACGCGAACCACGCGGTCCCGGAAGCGGGGAACGCGGTGCTGATCCGGACGGAGTTTGAGAGTGGCACCTCGGTGTTTTCCGAGATCGGACGCCCGAGGCTCTCGGCGGAGTCAGTGTCGAAGATCGCGGCAGATGAAGCTTCGGTGTTTCTCGAGTCTGACGTCCCGGTGTGCCGGCACCTGCAGGATCAGCTCTTGGTCCCCATGGCGTTGTCTGGCGGCGGTCACTTTGTGACGACAGCGCCCTCCGCCCACACACGGACCTGCGCTCAGGTGATCCAGGCGTTTACCGGAAAGCCGGTCCACATGGATCAGCAGAAACACGGGTGGCTCATTACGGTGCCGTCCGTCTGAAAAAGATTTTTAGAAATTAGGAAGAAAAGAAAATGATTGACCTTAAGACGCTCTACGAACTTGGGATCCCCCGTCTCCCAGAACTCACGGGACCCGCGATGAAGGCCGCGAATAAAGCGGTCTCAAACGGCGCGAAACCCGCCGCCGTGAAGGCGCTGGTTTCCACGCTTGCCCATTCCGATTCCCCCACCGAGGAACCCATGGGGGAACTGAAACAGCTCTTCATGCCGCTAGCCAAATTGCTCGCCAAAGCCCGAGCGGAGCACACGTTTTATACGGAGCGTGAAACCCCCGCGCCCTGGAAATCCTGGGCGAAGGGCGACGTGGAGGATGCCGCGTTCGAGCAGATGGCTAACGCGTGCCGCCTCCCCATCGCGGTCGGGGGCGCTCTGATGCCTGACGCCCACACGGGATACGGGCTTCCCATCGGAGGCGTCCTCGCGGTGCGTAACGCCGTGATCCCTTACGCCGTGGGGGTGGATATCGCGTGCCGCATGCGAATCACGATTCTCGATCTTCCCTACGAAAAGCTGGAGACCGAGTCGGATCGCTTTGCTGAGGCGCTTGAAGCCGAGACGCGCTTCGGGGTCGGGGCGGAGTTCACGAAGGCCGAGCGCCGTGACCACCCCGTGATGCACCGCGACTGGTCGATCACGCCCCCCACGAAGCAGCAGTACGGAAGGGCCGCGGCGCAGCTCGGGACTTCAGGTGCCGGAAACCACTTTGTGGAATTCGGGAAACTGACCGTCGCGCAGGACATCGATGAACCCACGCTGAAGCTCAAAGCAGGCGTGTACATCGCGCTCCTCTCGCACTCGGGGTCGCGCGGCGCGGGAAGCGCGGTCGCGGATTACTACTCGGAGGTCGCCCGTTCTCTTCACCCTGAGCTTCCGGATGAGCTCCGCCACCTCGCGTGGCTCGATCTCGATACGAAGGAAGGGAAGGAGTACTGGAACGCGATGCAGCTGATGGGAGACTACGCCTCCGCGAACCACGAGCTGATTCATGAGCATGTGCTGAAGCACCTCGGGGTCGGGTCGCTTGGCTTTGTCGAGAACCATCACAACTTCGCCTGGAAAGAAACCTATAACGGGGAAGAGCTGATCGTTCACCGCAAGGGGGCGACACCCGCAGGCGACGGTGTGCTCGGGATCATCCCAGGCTCCATGGGGACCCCAGGCTACATCGTCCGAGGGAAGGGGAATGAGGCGTCGTTCCGCTCCTGCTCCCACGGCGCGGGGCGCGCGATGTCACGAAAAGCGGCTTTCAAAACGCTGAAGCACGAGGACATGGAAGCGATCCTTAAGTCCCGCGGGATCCGACTCCTCTCCGGGTCGATTGACGAGTCTCCCGAAGTCTATAAGGACATCGGAAACGTCATCGCCTCCCAGGGCGATCTGATCGACACGCTCGCGGAGTTCGACCCCAAGATCGTGAAGATGGCGCCTGAAGAAGGCTCCCGCCCCCGCTGGGTGAAGAAGAAGGAAGCGAAGGAAGCCGCGAAAGCAGCGAAAGCCGCTTTGGAAGCCGGAAAGGCGGATAAGAAAAACGAGATCGTTACGGCAGAAAAGGTGACTGAGAAAGCCCCTGACACCTCGGCTGAGACGGTGTCTGACACTGAGCCCGAGGTCGTGTACGAAGTGGTTGGCATCCACTTTCATGTCGTGAACGATTGCAATGATGAATGCAAAGGATAAGAAAAAATGACGGAAGAATTTAAGAAGCATGACCAGTTTTTTGTGAACCCTGAGAGGCCGGAACCCGGTCTCACGGCGACGAGCGCCTCGTTCCTCGCGGCGCTCGCGTCCCAGGAAGTGAACCGGCTTGAAGAGATCGTGAAGAGCAGCACTTTTTACGATGTCTATATGGAGCTCCTTTCAGGCACGGCGGAACCCCGTCTCGTGCAGAAGGGGAAGGACCAGGCGTTTCTCGAGTCGCTTCTCCCCACCGCGACCCGGATCGGGGAGCTGCGGGGCTTTATCGCGTACGTCCATGAAGCCGTGAATGAGCGGGATGAGAGGACGGAGTATCTCGAACACTTGTCGTTTGAAGACTGGCTGAAACTCCCGGAGAATAAGCCCCGGAAGGACGAGATCGACGCGAAGCCGAAGGTGGAGCGGCCGTCCGCGCCAGAGAAGCCCGACCCCGTGGATACGGAGTGGGCGAAGACGCGGCTCTCGATCCGCGACCTCGCGCATTACCTGCTTCTGGAGGCGAAAGCGAGCACGCTCGGGATCTATATCCACCCGGATGGCGTTCTCGCAAACGCGAAGGACGACCTCGCGAAGAAATCCGTGAGGCCCGTGGGGACGGAAGGCCGCGGCCAGGACACCGCGATCCGGACCTATAGCCCGAGTGTCGACCCTGACGCGGTGTACGACTCGTATAACCGCTGGCAGCAGAGCCATCGAACCTGGGAAGCGGAATTGAACCAACTGAAGGCGAAGATCGAGATCATGGCGAAGAACGAGAATCTCGACCGGAACCGGAAGTATCGGGAGGAGCAGCTCGAGTACCAGAAGCAGCTTTCCGCCTATCAGGTGGAGTGGGACCGGAAGAACAGCCGCACGAGGGAGATCGAGACCGAGTATTCCGACTGGATTCTGAATCAGACAGAAGCTGTGCGGAATCTGAAGATCGTGATCCCGCACGAACTCCAGCCAACCTACGATTACTTAGCGGCTCTCGGTAAGGCGTAAAGGTTTTCAGTGTTTGGAGGCGCGCCTGCGGTTTTCCGCATTGAGAAAACCCCCGCGCCTTATACGGCAGGTACAGGACTCACTTTCTTCTGGCTTTCCGCCAGAGTGACTGAATCAGGGCTGATCTCGACTAATGGGGCGCCCTGATCATACCCGCCCTCGGCTTGTACGCGCAGTCTCAGCGTTCACCTATGGGGGAGGGCTTCAGGCTCAGGCTAGATCCCAGTCCCAGGCTTCATCCCAAGGCCGGTCGTGACTCCATCTTTTTTGTTGGACGGGTAAGGCTCCTGATTTGAGGGAGCTGGCACCGAATTCCCTTGTTGAGAAGAAACTATCGGAATGGCACCGGACGTATTCCGGCTTCCGGTACAGCATCACCGTTTTTGCAGTTTGGAGGCGCGCCTGCGGTTTCCCGCATTGAGGAAACTCCCGCGCCTTACGCGGCAGGTACAGGACTCATTCTTGATGGCTGCGCACCAGCCAGGACGGAACGAAGAGGGCCTACACCCGTAGGATCGTCCCCTATTCCGGGGAGCGCTAAGTGAACACAGTCTCAGAATTCACGGTAAGGCGCTCATTCCTAAGGCTCCGTCACAGCCCAAGTCTCAGGCTTCATCCCAAGGCCGGCCGTGACTCCATCTTTTTTTGTTGGACGGGTATGGCTCCCGGTTTGAGGGGGCTGATACCTGATTCCCCAGTGGGGATGAAAATATAGAAACGGAACCGGAGTTATTCCGGTTTCCGGTACAGCATCATTTTTTTTGCAGTTTGGAGGCGCGCCTGCGGTTTCCCGCATTGAGGAAACTCCCGCGCCTTACGCGGCAGGTACAGGACTTACTCGTGTACTGGCTGCAAACCAGTGCTCCAAGAATCCTGGGAGCTCCCCGCCTGGGGGTGCCCGGATTCTTTCTCTTAGGCGCTCCATAGACTCACAGCCTCAGTCTTCAGGTGCGCTTCTGCACAGGCTCAGCTCCAGTTTCAGTCGCAGTCTTCAACCCAGGGCCTGCCGCGACTCCATCTTCTTTTAACTCCGTCGCCCGCGAAAAGACCGGGGACCGATTCCGACGGGGTGTTTCTCCTCCCTCAGCTCCAGGTTCAAAGCCCGTCGAAAATTTCGCGCTGCGCCTCACCCCCGCCTTCTTGCGGTGTGTCAGATGTACTAGTAAAACGCTTTGAAAAAATTCTCTCTATCCGAAAAGCCCTTTTGGCGTTTGAAATCAAGGAGAGAGAAATGCGAACCACTTTTAAGACCCTTGCGGTCCCGGCCTTCGCGGCCCTTTTCGCTTCAGCCGCTTTCGCGGCTCCCGACGCATCGACTGACGTGGTGATCGTGGGGGCGGGCGGGGCCGGCATGGCGGCCGCGATTGAAGCCCGAACCGCGAACGCGAATGTCATTCTGCTTGAGAAACTCGCGTTCCCCGGCGGCTCAACGCTGCTTGCCTCCACCGCGTTCAACGCGGGCGGCTCTTCGGTTCAGAAGAAGATGGATAAGGTCTATACGGCGGATGACTATTACCGGAAGCTTGAGAAGGGGGCGAAGGGGCAGGAACTCGAGAACGTCCGGCAGCTCGCGGATCTTTCCGGTCCCACCGCGGACTGGCTGATCGGGATGGGTGCCGATCTCGGGAAGGTGATCAATGGGTCGCAGCACACCCGGGTCGCGGGCGGCGCTCTCGGTCAGATGCTTGCGCCGGTGCTTCTGAATAAAGTGGAGTCCCTTAAGGTTGACCTTCGCACGAATTCCCGGGCGACCGATCTCCTCATGGAGAACGGCCGGGTGGTCGGAGTGAAAGTGACAGGGCCGGATGGGGCATATCGGATCCGGGCGAAGTCTGTCATTCTCGCGGCGGGCGGTTTCGCGTCGAACCCGGCGCTCGTCGCCCGATTCTCCCCGCAGTGGAAAGGCTACCCCTCCACCGCGACAGTCGACGGGATCCTCATGGCGGAAAAAGCGGGTGCCGCTCTCACGCAGCTCGATCTCACCGGTCCTCAGACCGTAGCCTACGACACGGGGCACGGCGCGGTGTCACTCACCGCAGTCCGCTATAACGGCGCGATTCTCGTGAATAAGAACGGCGACCGTTTCGCAAACGAGCTTGGAAACACCGCAGTGCTCGGAAAGGCAATTGCCTCTCAGCCCACGGGCTACGCCTGGCTGATCTTTGATCAGACCTCCGTTGATCACGCGAAGGTGATGCAGTCCTATAAGGAGAGCGGCTACTTTGTTGAGGCTCCGACCGTGGAGGGGCTCGCGAAGAAACTGGGTCTTCCGGCCGCCGAACTCTCGAAGACCGTCACCGCGTGGCACGGGGTCTATGACACGAAGCACGACGCCGCGTTCGGGCGCAAGGATTCCATCTTTTCACGCCTCGATAAGGCGCCTTTCTATGGGCAGAAGATCAGCCCCGCGAGCCAGATCACCTTTGGCGGCGTGAAGCGCGACCTGAAGGCTCACGCGGTGAGGGCAGACGGTTCCGTGATTCCGGGGCTTTTCGTCGCGGGTGAAACCGCGAGCCAGTACGGGCAGGGGCTCACCATCGCGGTGGTGCTGGGCCGCGTCGCGGGGCAGAACGCCGCGAAGGAAGCGCTCGCGGTCGGGAAGTAACGCGGCCAGTAAGGCTCTTTCAGTGCACGCGCCGGAACCGAATAATCCTGGTATCCGGCGCATTTCTTATACTGAGACGGGCCCCGCCTGATTCCCTTATCTCCGAATATGTTTTCCCGGATTTCCTCCCTTTATGCTGAAGACACTCCTTATTGCCGCCGCGCTTCTTCTTCCGCTCGAGGGCGGGGCCGCGGAAACCGCGCCCGTTCCTGATACCCGTCCGGTCGTGAGACTCGGCATCATGGCATTTACGGGTCCCGACAACTACACGACCTATGTGAGGGAGGATGACTTTGTGCTGAAGCACGTCGGGGACTTCCTCAAAAAAGCGCTTCCGCAGTATCGCATTGAAACTTCTGTGATGCTTACAAGCGATCTCGTGAAAGAAGCTCAGGCGGGGAGGGTGGATCTGGTGTTCGGAAGCAGCGGGTGCTTCGCGCAGATGCTTCCGGATGGGATCTACCCGATCGCGACTCTCACCACGAACCGCGCCCCAAACCCGAATCTCGCGGTCGCGGGGGCGGTGATCGTGAGGGCGGACCGGAAGGATCTTCAGAAGGTATCCGATCTGAAAGGAAAGCTCGGGATCGGCGGCCGGGAGGACATGTACTTCAACTACCAGCTTCCGATGTCCGCGATCACGGACCGGGGGTTTGACCCGAAACACTTCTTCTCACACCTCGATAAGGTCGACTTTCCGGTGAATAAAGTGCTCGACGCGGTGAGAACCGGAAAGGCGGACGGAGGCCTCATCCGGGCCTGCGTCCTTGAGGGGCTGCCGGAATCGGAACGCCGAACCTTCCGTGTGCTGGAACCCGTTTCAGGCTCCCCGCTTCACTGCCTTCATACGTCGCGGCTCTTTCCGAACTGGACACTCGGCGCCATGAAGCAGGTGCCGTCTGATGTCGCGAAGGCAGCCGCTGCCGCGCTTTTCACAAGCAAACCTCAGACAGAGCTTGGCATCGGGTGGAGCATCGCGAACAGTTTCTCTTCGATCGACGATCTCTATAGGACGCTTCGGTTCGGGCGCTACGCGTATCTCGATCAGTGGACACTCGAACGCTTCTGGCGCGCGGCCTGGCCCTTTCTCATGGCGGGGGTTTTCGCGCTTCTCGTCCTGATTTACCACTTTGTTCGGGTGAAGCAGCTCGTGATCCTGCGGACAAAAGAGCTATCAGACGAAATTGAGCTTCGGAAGAAGCTCGAAAAGGAGAAGGACGACGTTTCGGAAAAGTTTTACCGGATGGAGCGCGTGAGCACCATGGGGCAGCTTTCCAACATGGTGGCTCACGAATTGCGGCAGCCGCTCGCCGCCCTTCACGCGAGGCTTCATACGATCGGGATGGTGGTGAAGCGTGAAAACGTGACGTCTCCCACGCTCGGGAAAGCGCTCGCCGGATCGCTTAAGGAAACCGACCGTATCAACGCGATCGTGGATCACATCTGCTCCTACTACCGGGGCGGCAGGAAGTCGGTTCGAACCGATATGGACGCGGTGACGCGCGAAGTGATCCAGGAGTCCCGGCAGATCGGCCTCACGGAATTCGGGATCTCGTACCGGGGAGAAGAGGGCGCGTTCGTCAGGGGTGACCCCCTGGAACTGAAACTGGTGGTCTATAACCTCGTCAAGAACTCCGTTGAAGCGAGACTCTCAAAAGCGATTGATCCGCGTGTTGCGATTACCGTGGATAAAACCCGTGACACGGTCATCCTGACGGTGAGCGATGAAGCGAGCGAAGTGACGGATGACGCGCTTCAGCGGATCCGGGAGCCTCAGGCGTCAGAAAAGGCCGGGGGGCTCGGGCTCGGTCTTCCGATTGTCCGCGCGATTATTGAGTCTCACGCGGGCACGATTGAGTTTTCCCGGAATACCCCGAGCGGACTCAGAGCGACGGTCACTCTCCCATTCTCTCCACAGGAATAGCTTATGGAATTCTCGAAAATTCAGGAAAACTGCGTGGTCCGGATTGTGGACGATGATGAGGGACTCCGGGACGCCCTGAATCTCATGCTCTCTTACGCCGGGTGGATCGTCAAAACGTATAGTTCGGCGAAAAGTTTTTTCACGGATGACCAGCCGTCCCGTCCCGGATGCGTGGTGCTTGACTATCTGATGCCTGGCATGACGGGACTTTCTCTGCAGCAGGAAATGTACCGCCGGGATTATCAGCTGCCCGTGATTTTTCTCACTGGGCACGCCGATGTCGACGTGGCGATCGAGAGTTTCAGGGGCGGCGCAGTCGACTTTCTGAAGAAACCCGTGAATGAAGAGACTCTTCTTGCGGCGATTGCTAAGGCATCTGAAGCGAATCTCATGGCGCGGCTCGGGATTCCGGATGAGAGGTCACTCCGGAACACGATCCGATCGATGCCGGACCGTGAGCGGGATGTGCTGAAACTGATGCTTCAGGGCCTTACACCCAGAGGGATCGCGGAAAGACTCTCGATCACGGATCACACGGTCTACGAATACCGGACATCTATTTATAAGAAGCTCGGGACCAAAGCGATCGGGGATCTGCCGCTGGAGTGGCTTAAGAATTCCTGAGAGAAGAAGTTTTTGGCTGTCTATCCAGGAATCAGACGCGTTTAATCGCGTCTGACGCCTGCCTCATCGAGAATCGCTTCTGCGACCTCGTCAGGGGCTCCGCCCTGTTTCTTCCATTCCGCGTACAGGCTGAAGACGATATCCGCGAGATCCTCTTCCGAACTGAGGTCGTAATAGTGAGGCGGGATTTTGGCGAGCCGGCAAAGCTCATGCATCGTATCCGGGTTCACTTCCACCCAACCATCCTCTCGACGCTTCAATTCCAACGCACTGAAGCTGATGCCGGATTTCATCGCGGCATCGATAAACTGCGATTTCAGGTGTTCATTGAGGACATCCATCACCCAGGCGCCTAATTTCTTCCCCTGCCGCTCGGCTACCTTGATAAAGATGACCTTCTTTCTTTTTGTCGTATCAACGAAGATTTTTGTCATGTATTGCGGGTCTGTCATTGCTCATCCATAAAAAGCGTCGGGAAAGGCGGGGCTAACAATTTCCCCTCTATGCCGTTAAAGAAGATTGAACGGCTGGCGCTGATGCAGAAGTAACATCATACATAGCCATCAAAACAAATCAAAACCTGTATTTCACGCCAGAGTGTCGACTCTGACGCCTTGGCAGCGGGAGATCTATCGCAAGCTGGGAGTGAAGGCGCCGGGCATGAAGTAGCGTCCAGAAGACATTGGGCTGCGTCAAGGTGCCTTCAGAGTGTCGCCGCGATTGCTATTCAGGGCAATGCGGCTTCTGTAACATATACGGATCGATAAATTCCTCGATTTGTTTTTGTAGTAGCAGTAAAGCTGACTTTTTGCGTCACGAAACTTGACGTTGCTGAGGTCGGGGATAGGTAAAAAATTCCTTCTGGGACGAATTTGTATGGCCGCATTGAATCAGGGAAAGATTATCAAGGGATTGGAACAGCTGACGGAGTCCCCTGATCCGCGGAATTTTTTCTTTGACTTTCTGAAAGTCTTTGGCTTTTCGAAGACAACGATTAAGCGGCTTCAGGAGAATGACTCGTCCCGGAATATCGCAGTTGCTCAAGGTGACTACGGTCTTACCAAACAAATCTATTTCCGGCAAACGTCTGACAGCGATATCTCAGAACAGATAGCAGATCTGAGAGCGAATTCATCGATCATCAGTAACAAAGTCCGATTCATCATCGTGACGGACTTCAGAATGCTGGCGGCCTATGACGCTAAGGTAGATGACAGCATTCTGATTGACTTTGCGGATCTCTCCAAGAATTTTGATTTCTTTCTCCCACTTACCGGTCAGTATGAAAAGCCGCTCGCCTATGCTCAGCATCCTGCGGACGTCAAAGCCTGCGAGAAGATGGGGCGACTCTATGACATTCTTCGACAGCAGAACCACTATGAGACAGCGGATGATCTGCATAGCCTGAACGTGTTCTTGACCCGGTTGCTGTTTTGTTTCTTTGCCGAAGATACGGACATATTCCCTCGGAAAGGCCAGATGACAGACGCCATGGAGGCGATGACTTCTAAAAATGGCTCGGACCTTCAATGGTTCTATCAGCAGTTCTTTGAGATTTTGGATATTCCAGAGGATTCTGACGAGCGTAGGAATTACGCTGAAACTCTCCAGCAATTTCCTTACGTTAACGGCGGACTTTTCAGAGAAAAGATAAGAATTCCTGACTTTAACGCAAGGGGACGCAACATTCTTTTGGAATGCGGTCGTCTTGAGTGGAACCAGGTGTCCCCCATTATTTTCGGATCTATGTTCCAAGCGGTAATGGATCCGAAGACTCGCCATGATATGGGGGCTCACTTTACCAGTGAAAGAAATATCTTTAAGGTTATTCGCCCACTGTTTCTTGATGGTCTCGAAACGGAGTTCCAGCAAATTTGTGAGCTGAAAGACAAATCCACCAAGAAGAAACGTTTGGACGAATTTCAAACAAAGCTTTCGGAATTACGTTTTCTAGATCCTGCATGCGGGAGCGGAAACTTCCTTGTTGTGACGTATAGAGAGATTAAGACTCTTGAATTGAAAGCTCTGACAGAGAGATTGAATTTAGATTCAGATCGTTCACGATCCATTTTTATGGATTGGCAGAAAGATTCCAGGGTTTCGATTGACCATTTCTATGGCATCGAAATAGAAGAATTTCCTGTCGAAATTGCACGTGTTTCCATGTGGCTTATGCAACACGTCATGAACCGTAAATTTGGAGAACAGCTAGGGGCTGTATTGCCTTCACTCCCTTTAAAAAAATCAGCAAACATTCATTGTGCCAATGCATTAACAACAAATTGGTGCGAAATTGTTGCCCCTCTGACACTTTCTTATATTTACGGAAATCCTCCCTTTGGTGGGGCTTCCATAATGTCAAAAGAAAGAAAAGAGGAAGTAGTTGAAATATTTAAGGACGTTAATGGTGCAGGAATCCTTGACTATGTGGCGGGCTGGTATGGTAAAGCATCAAAATTGCTCTCTATTAACCCAAATATAGAGTGTGCGTACGTTTCGACAAATTCCGTTTGTCAAGGGGAGCAAGTGGCTCCGCTATGGAAGACGCTGTTCGACCAGGGAATCACTATTAATTTCGCACATCAGACTTTCCAGTGGTCAAACGAAGCAAAGAAAAGTGCTGCTGTTTTTTGCGTAATTATAGGTTTTAGTAAAAAACAAAAGCCTGAAAAATATTTATATCGTTATAAAACCTTGAAGAGTGATCCTGATAAAATTAGGGTTAATAACATAAATGCTTATCTTTTAGATTTGCCTAGCCGCCTTTTTGTTCAATCAAGTAATAAATCGCTAGGCATTAATATTCCTATGGTCTGCGGAAATAAGCCTACCGATGGAGGAAATCTGATTGTTGAATCAAATGAGGTGGATCAATTTCTGGCTGACGACAGAGTACGGCCTTATATTAAAAAATTAATTGGATCTAAGGAACTTCTGCACAGTTTACCCAGGTATTGCTTATGGCTGGTTGATGCTCCAGAAGATGTCAAAGAGCTGCCTATTGTTGCTGAACGGATTGAACGATGCCGTGAAATGCGTTTGTCTAGCCGAGACCCTGGATGTAGAAAACTAGCAGATCGAGCTTATGAATTTAGGGATATAAACAACCCCTCTTCTGCCATTGTTATTCCAGGAGTCTCCTCCGAGAGGCGACAATACATCCCTATGGGATTTATTGGTAAAGATACTATTGTTACGAATTTATGCCATATGGTTCCGAATGGAACGCTGTTTGAGTTTGGAATTCTGGAATCAGGTATGCATATGACGTGGATGCGCACAGTTTGCGGACGTATGAAGTCTGATTACAGATACTCTCGAGATCTCTGCTATAACACCTTCCCGTGGCCATCTGTGACAGATAATCAGAAGGAGATAATTTCTAATCTTGCACAGCGAATTCTTGACGTAAGAGAGTTTTATCCGGAGAAAACTTTATCTGACCTATATGATCCAGATCTGATGCCCGTTGATTTAGTAAAGGCACACCGAGAGCTCGATGCCGCCATTGAGAAATTGTATCGAAAGAGACCCTTCGATACGGACGAGCAGCGATTGAAGCACCTTTTCTTACGCTATGAAAAACTTGTAAATGGAGAAGATGCCTCAGGTCTTTTTTCCGAAGAATGAGCCAAAAGCAATTGATATACTAAAACGACAAAAAATTTCCTTTTCCTGCCGCGTTGTTTAAAATGGTACGGTAAGCGTGAACCAGATCGATTGTTGGTGGTCTCTATATTGATGTTTGTGGGTGATCAGAAGTTCCAGAAAGGTTCAGCAGAATCAATCGATTTTCTAGGGTCATCAGTTTGGAAATATTCTTTTGACCAGAGGTTGAGAAGGTCCAGGTCCTGTTTTACCTGATAATGAATGCAGCCTGAGAAGTTGGTTTTCCCCAGCTTCTCTTAGAGAAGGATTTAACCATGCCCGATATTCTGACAGTCCGATATGCTCACACGGGGTCGAGCACCCGGCAAAATGCCCTGGGTATGAGAGAAATGCAGGCTCGCGCGTATGAGAAGCGGAACGAACAGTACCTGCTGCTTAAGGCGCCTCCGGCATCGGGTAAATCACGCGCGCTGATGTTTATCGCGCTCGATAAGGTCATCAAGCAGGGGCTGGATAAGGTCATCATTGCCGTTCCTGAGACAGCGATTGCCAGTTCATTCAAAGATACAGACCTGACAACGTATGGATTTTTTGAGGATTGGCATGTCTCCGAGCGTTACAACCTCTGCACTGCTGGGAATGAGGGGAAGGTTGAGCGGGTCGTTGAGTTTATGCAGCAGAGCAGGGAACACTATCTGCTCTGCACACACGCGACTTTCCGCTTTGCTTACGATCGTATCGCCGTTCCTGGCGCCTTTGACCGAGCGCTTGTAGCCATTGATGAATTCCATCACGCTTCTGCTGAAGAAGGAAACCAGCTGGGTCGGATCGTGGAAGAGCTGATGCGCGAATCTTCCGCCCACATCGTCGCTATGACGGGATCGTATTTCCGAGGAGACGCGGTTCCGATTCTTCGTCCGGAAGATGAGTCCCGTTTTACCCAAGTCACGTATACCTATTACGAGCAGCTTAATGGATACAAGTATCTGAAATCACTTGGAATCGGCTATCACTTCTATCAGGGACGTTACTTTGATGCTCTGAAAGAGGTCCTCGATACGACAAAGAAAACCATTGTTCACATCCCCAATGTAAACTCAATGGAATCGACGGGGATGAAGCTTGATGAGGTCGACAAAATTATGGATGTCATCGGAACCGTGCTGAGCCGGGATCCTGACACTGGCATCTATAAGGTCAAGATGGTATAGGTGGCGTTTTTCGTAGCACTAGGACTGGGAATGTGTCGGGACTTTAA
>ERZ827104.1434-NODE-1434-length-21086-cov-2.494270_pt1 | contig 21086 bp, 25 predicted proteins | sample MGYA00519781_ERZ827104 | MGnify/ENA primary metagenome ERZ827104 (study PRJEB31778, sample SAMEA3449257) | human gut metagenome | biome: human gut; feature: human-associated habitat; material: faeces | place: United Kingdom | collected 2010/2012 ...
CTCATAGTTATACTGACGGGAAATGGCATTGGGAATCTTATAGATATTGACCAGTTCATCGATTAGGATAAAAAAGCCGGCATAACCTGCCTGTTTTAGGAAATAGGCAAAGATTTTCAGGTATTCATACCAGTCATCATCAGTAATGATGATATTGACGCCAAGCTCCTTTTTGGCCTCTGTCTTTGTGTCATATTCCCCACGGAACCATTTGATGACAAGAGACTTCAGGGCATCGTCACCGTTGTGGTAGGCTTCGTAGTAAAGACTCAAGAGACGGGCAAAATCAAAGCCGTGGACCATGTCCCCCAGGGAATATAGAACCTTGCGGATCTTTTTTTCCACAGCGTCCATGAGGGCCCCATCCCCTATGGCAAGGCCAGTTTCTTCCATGGTCAGTTCCTGGACGCGGTCAATCCAGCGGTCGAGGATGAGCGTGAGGGCACCCCCTTCGGGGCGGGTCTTGGTCGACATGTTGCGTACGAGCTCACGGTACGTGGCAAGTCCCTGCCCATGGGTCCCTTGAAGCCGCCTCTCCGGTGACAGGTCTCCGTCCACCACGACAAAATTCTTTTCAAGGATATAGTTGCGAATGGTTTGGAGAAGGAAGCTCTTGCCGCTTCCGTAGCGCCCGACAACAAAACGGAAGGAGGCTCCGCCTTCTTCAATCACCGAAACATCGTGGAGCAGCGCGTCAATCTCGTTCTTGCGCCCCACTGTAATATAAGGCAGACCAATGCGGGGCACGACACCGCCCTTTAAGGAACTGATGAGGGTCCGGGCAATTCTTTTTGGGATCTTGATCAAAGTAGGACTCCTTTCAGGTCATCAACGTAATCAGCAAGGATTACAGGTCCTCCGTCGTCAGCAAGGACCGTATCCATAAATTCATCGTAAAGTTTCTCATTGATCCGGTCAATCATGAGGGAAACCATCATGCCAGGGGGAAGCATCTCCTCATAGGATGCATGCGTAAGCAGCGCCCTGAGAAAAGCTGCTTCCGGCTCCGTAAGGCCATAGGGAAGCGCCTTCTGGTCCGCCACGGGCGGGCATTCAGGAAGCGTTTGGGCTGCATTTTTTTCTATTTCCAAGGAGGCGAACTGCGGCCTTTGTTCAAAGGCTTTTAAGGCGGCAGGCTCACGAGAGAAAGCCTTATGTTCTTCCTTTTTTAGGTCATGGAGGCTTTCTTCCCGCATTTCCTCTTCGGTCATGAGCTTATCCCGCGTATGTGCGGCATCCTTACGGATTGAGCCCAATTTACTCAAATCAAAGGAAACTTCCATTCGAGCCTTGCGTACGGCCTCTTCCTGAAACCCCGCCACAATGGCATCTACACTTTTCACCAGCCATTTAGGCGGCGTTTCAAGCGGCTGGAGGGGCGGCTCTCCCATGACCTTTCGATAATGAACCTCGGCCATGCGCAGATAGGACCCCAGTCTTCGCTTGTGCTTATTATCTGCTGTGCGGTACCATAGGGTCCAGATTTCTCCATCCGTCTTTACGTACGCATACTGATCGAACCGATAAATCGTTTTTTTCCGTTCCCGCCGTTCGGGAAGAAAATAAGCCGTTTCAAAAAGGTCGAGCCAGCGGTAGGTTGCACTGGCAAGGCACGTATCCATGAATCCCTTCTGTCGATGGTCCTTGAAATAGGCCGCAATCTTTTGATAGATCAAGGCAATGAAGCGTTCATAATGCTGGGGATCTTTATGGTAGAGAAGGGATTTTTTAAGGTTATAATTGGAATGCCTTGCAAGGACCTCCAGTGTCTCATGATGATGAAGAACTAGGTCTTCCGTTTCCAGATACGTAAGATCCCTGCCAAGGGCCATGAGATTCTGCACGATGGGCGGCAGTTTTGTAGGCGTCACCCCATAATAAACCATGAAATGAAAGAGCCACTCGTTCAGGCGCATAATGAGGGTCGGTTCCTGCGGACCATAGTCATCCCGCAGTTTTAGGAGCCGTTCATACCCCTCTTCCGGCGACTTGACACCGATGAGATTGATCAGTTCATCGGCATAAAGGGTGTAAAATGTAAGGTTTGACGGTTCCACCTGCCCTCTGCGAACTCGCGTACGCCAGCCAAAGTAGCCCCGCAGCTCGCTGTCACTAAGTGCTGAATAGCATGGATAATAGTGAAGGCAGGGATTTTTATAGACCGTTTCATCGCTATAGTTTTCCGCGGCTTTACCCTGCAGGACAAACAGTTCGGAAGGGCTATACTTGTTGCGTGCCTGCCATTGATATTCCCGAAGCTTCTGCAGCGTCGCAGGAAGCGGTTCCTGCCGTTTCCTGCGCCCGATACTTTCCCTGTCATATTCCACATCAGGCAGATGGAGAAGCTTCCGCAGCCTATCAGTGGTCATAAGCCCCATTGTCACCCCTCCTATTATAAACATGTATTCACTTTCATTATAGTGCAAGTTGGTGAAAAAGCAATGCTTTATCCTTCATTTTATCAAAGAAACGGAGGTCGGTACAACTTGACTTCCAAAAATCTCGAAAGAAGGAACAAAAGACGATAAAAACAAGACCTGCAGCGCTCGTTCCACGCTTACAGATCTTGTCGACTGTTCATTTCTAGGTTTTACATCCCTCTTTAACGGATACGCAAACAGCAAAAGGAGACGGCTTTATTCCCACTTGCCCCAATGGACCCGGAAAGGTCTCACGTCAGCCAGCTGCCTTGGACGAATGGGATGAAGCGGATATCCCAAGGAAAGGATGGCCTCCACCTCAAGCCCATCCGGAAAATGGAGCAGTTCCTGCAGATCCTTACTCGACGTAAGAGGCTTTCCGTCAGGCCCTATTTTTTCAGAGACCATATGCCGCACCTGCACCCAACAGCTGCCAATTCCCAGTTCCTGGGCCTCCAGCATCATGGCAAACATAGCAAGGGATGCATCTTCTACCCAGGCGTGGGATTCGATCCGGCCCAGGACAACGATGGCGGCCGATGCCTGCTGGAGCATTTCCCCAAAGCGAGGCTTGCAGTGGGCCATCTGGGAAATCAGCGCCCGGTCCTCGACAACAAGAAACTCCGTACTGCGCAGATTCTTGCTGCTCGGCGTCATCAGTCCAGCGGCGGCAATCTGTTGGAGCTTATCGTGCTCGATTGGTTCTTTTGTATACTGGCGCACGCTTCGGCGGGCAGATAAAAGATCAAAAAGGTTCATGAGAGCGTTCTCCTTTCGGGCAGTCAATGCAGCCATAGGATATGTTGAAGGCTGCTGGTGCGCAAGCGTTGCTTGATGGTACGGCTTCATGGAAACATATGTGGAAGTCATAAAAGACTGAAACACCGCATCAGTATTTGTATTTATGTTGCAACATTTTTTACGCTATCGAATAAGCGTAAAATGTTTCTCGTTAGGGAAAAATAGTCCTTGCATAATAAAAAGGAGGCCCCTATTATTAGGATAGTGTTGTCCAGACACTGCATATCAAAACAAAGGAAGACCTCCCATGGAAAGGATTGTATCAGATGTCATCAAAATAATAAAGGGGTCTAAGAACGAAATTGAGATGGAGAAGGTCCTCTGGACCTTCCTCCTAAACACCATTATCACCATGATTGCCCTTGCCTTTGAGCAAATTGATGATGAACTCTTGTGTCCCTCAAAGCAGAAGGATATAAAGTGCAGTGCAAGGATGTACGCACCATTCAAGGGATCTTTGGCCCTTTGACCTACGAACGAAGGTTGGTGAAGAAGGAGGGAGAAAAGGCCTTCTATCCCCTTGCTCGGCAGCTAAGGCTTGAGCGCTGCCGCAGGTACACGCCCTACCTTGAGTTCTGTGTGGTCAAGCTGGCGGCAAGGTCCGTCTGCCGCGTCGTGGAAGAATCCATCAAGATCCTCTCCCCAGTGACCATCAGCTATCAGAAGGTCCTTGCAGGGCTGCAAAATGATGAGCTGGAACCAGCGCTGTCTAGTAAGTTAACGCCCGTAAAAGCACCGAAGAGTGCGGAACAGCGTAAGGCCTTGAGAAGCGCACTGAAGAAATCTCCTATGTTCCACATGTGGGAATTAGAAATGGGGGAATTGGTGGCTATACAGCCAGCAGTACGGCCATAGGTCACTTAAACTCCATTTTCCGCATTAAATTAGGCTGCAACACAATCTTATAGGGGTCTCCCGAGAAAATGTTGACACATACTTGCAATTTTTAAACTTTGCCATCGTGAGCCTCCTGTGATAGAATAGAGGCGAATCCTGCGGAAAGTTTTCGCCTTTGAGGTCCTTGTGTTCCAACACGAGGGCCTCACCATTTTTGTGGTTAAGATTGCAGACTGCCACTCGTCTCTAGTCATTTAGATTCACCTCCTTAAAGTGGCAGTCTCATGACTAGGATGATTAGCAACATCAAAAACATCAAAAAATCAATCGACTCTTCCAAGGAACTCACCTCTTTCACAGCTTCTTCACCCTTATCATATTTTTTTGCCCCGGTTGCAGCGCCCCCGGGTCCTTAAAGTTGTTGTCCTCTCTGACCCTCTGGATAATAGTCTGCATATCCTCGTAAGGTGCGTATTTTTCACAAACGGACCACAGCGAATCACCAGTGTAGACAACGCCTTCAAAAGTTAAGTATTCAGACGGCTTTGCACGCTCCTCTTTCGTGAACCAGCCGCCGATTGTGATGCTGGCGATAGTAACGATGACGATAACTTTAAGAATTTGCTTCATGGTATCCTCCCTTTTGCATGCCTCCTTCTGTTATAATGAGCATGGAAGGAAGTGAAATTTATGATGATTTACGTATATTGTTCACAGGTTGGCATTTTCCGAATCTATCCGAGCCGTGGTAGGTTCCAACTTGAAATGGCAGGAAACATATACGGCTCCTATCATTCTGCTGTTGCAGCAGCAGATGATGTCTTCAGGCATGTTACAGGATTTGATGCCTGGGACAGGCTAGATGGAAAAATTGAGGGTCCTAGAGATTTATCAGAATGGACGCTTGAGTAAGTATCTCTTCCTGTTTTGTTAAATGGGACAGTACACGGATTCCATCGTTGATTACCTGGAATGCCTCAATGCGAAATTCCACGTTCGTATTGCCCTGCAGATCTGTTAGAAATTTCAGCATAGCTTTTCTATATTGGCCTCGCATTTCACGGATTTGTGCCAACTCTAGTGCCTCGCTATTGCGAGGCACTTTTTTTCATCCTTCATCACTTCACATATCTTTCGGATGTCTTGCATCATAAAATACTCGTCAAAAGCCTTAACACGGATCCAAATGCGCCCTTGCGTCACAACTAGTTCCTTGTGAAAGCCTGTATCCTTCCTTATTCCATCAATCAGTTCCCTACATTTAGTCATTCCTATGTCATAGGCTTGACACAATGTTTTGGACGTTGCGAACTGTTGTGGAAGGGCAGCCCGGTCTACTTTTTGCATCATTCGTACATCTAATTCTTTTTATTGTAGACTACCTGTGCGCGAAAATAAAGTACGTCAAACGGCGTATTAAGAACATCGCAAACTTATTTTGCTTGTTTGATAGTCATTTTATCGGGCGAAGATTCTAGTTTGCGATATGCTTGGACATGGATTTCTAGCGCTTATGCCATTGCTTCTTGCGAGATTCCGCGCATACATCTTATCTCTTTAACACCTAACGGGGCCATATTTAACACCTCTTTTCCTTTCGTTTGATATGTTTATGGCATTCTACTTTTTATAGAATATAGACGCTTTTTTATTCTTATTTTCTACATAGTGTTGATTTTCTTCACCATAAAGGATATGATATTATGAAGAAAATAATGTTAGGAGGTACAGCAAAATGAGTGTTGGTGAGAATATTAGAAGGCTCCGAGAAAAATATCAACTTTCGCAAGAAGATATGGCCCGTATTGCCGGGACAACGAATAAAGCTGTATCCACATGGGAGAAGGGCACTAGAGAACCGCGTATGGGTGCGATTCAAGCAATTGCCGACCATTTTAATCTGCGAAAATCAGACATTATTGATGGTGTTGTGGATGCAGAACGTCCACTTCGAGTTCCAGTTTTAGGAACAATCATGGCTGGAATTCCTATGTATGCTGTCGAAAATATCCTTGATTATGAAGAAATTCCTGCGGCATTAGCCGTTGGTGGAGAGTACTTTGCTTTGAAAATTAAGGAACATTCTATGGAACCAAGAATCTGCGAGGGGGACGTGGTAATTGTTCGCCGTCAAGATAATGTTGATACAGGAGATGTTGCCATCGTTCTGGTAAACGGCGACGAAGCTACAATTAAAAGAATAAAGAAATCCCCTAACGGAATTACTCTAATCGCCAATAACGTTGCTGTATATGAACCCCATTTCTATAGTAATTCGGAAATCTTAACAGTTCCGGTACGCGTCATTGGTAAAGTTGTCGAGCTTCGCGGCAAACTGTGAAAGGGTGGTGCTTATGTGGGTTGAGAAGATTCCCAACGGTTATGCTTTCCGCGAAACGTTCATTGACCCTCTAACGGGGAAAAGATGAAAGGTTAGTATTTCTATGCCTAACAAATCTAAAATGCCCCGGAAAGCGGCCTACGAAGCGATACAAGAAAAGATTAAAAAGAAGCGCGCTGGAATAGGTGACATAATTCTCCAAACAATCATTGACGACTTTGTTGAATCTCGAAGGAGTTTTGTGAAGGAATCAACACTAGCTGGCTATCAAGTCGTAATCAATAAAATATATTCGCATATATCCCCATACGCCATTGTCAACAATATTAAACCGGGAGACATTCAAACTATTTTAAAGGATATAACCCTGTCCATATCCAGAGACTACGGGAAGAAAATCAGAGTGCTTCATCATGGAGCATGGTATATCGGTTATATGAACGGTAAAGTTGCAAGTATGGATCCAATTGATAGAACTGCTTTTCCGAAGATACAACAAATGGCGAAAAAAGTAAGAGAACATGAAGAAAAATTCTTGTCTACAAATAAACTAAATGATGTGCTTTCCTTAATCCGCAAAGATTATCCGTTTCTAGCCGATATTTTTGATTTTCAGGCACGGGCCGGCCTCCGTTTTGGGGAACTAGCCGCATTGAGGGAAGAAGATTATGATGGTAATAATATTGACGTAAATGCAACTCTATGTTGGACGGGACGCAGGAAAGGTGCTCATCGAGGAACACCTAAAAATGCATACAAGTGTTAGGCGTGTTGAGCTGGACCGACGGAGCAAACATATTGTTGAAAACTTTATCCTACGAAATAAACAAAGAAGCAATGGTTTAAACGGCACGAAGAACCCACGCATTATATCTTCACAACATCTAAAGGCGGACCGATTGACATAGCTTTTGCGAATCGTGTTTTGTGTAAGCTAAACTATAAGAAGAAGCTATCCACTCATATTTTTCGACATACTCACATTGGTTTATTAGCTGAAAGAGGAGTCCCATTAAAAGCAATCATGGCACGTGTGGGGCATAACGATCCAGTTACGACGATGTCCATTTATACTCACGTAACAGATACGATGTCACAGGCCGCCGTTCGTGCAATGAACGCAATTAAATAAACAAAAAATCCCCAGAAGCAAGGCAATAAGCCAGTTTCTGGGGATTTTTCCCTATTTACTATTTTAATGATTAACGGAAGTCGCACAATAGGGAAAAAATAGGGAATTTTTTCCACTATGTTACGATGTGATACGTTGACCATGAAGAAGGAATTCATTAGGAATCATGCGAAGTTTTCACCGTATCGTTACGTATCTAATCGCCGCAAAAGCGGATTGAAAATTGGCGGAGAGGGTGGGATTCGAACCCACGGTCCCTCGCAGGATCGCCAGTTTTCAAGACTGGTGCCTTAAACCACTCGGCCCCCTCTCCATAACACAAGAAGTATATCGAAATGGAACGCACTTGTCAAGATGAGGCATTTATTCACCCCCATCTAGTAACAAGCTTTGCAATATAGTATAATGGGAACGTTAAGTAGATGTTAGTGACCGACTATAGGGAAGTTGAGGAATTGTCATGGATGTTGTCGACCTGCTGATGCAGCGTTCATCCCTTGCGGATGAACAATATTTGGAACTTCTGCGCTCCCAGGACCCCTTACTGCGCAATAAGCTTTTTGCGGCCGCGCAGGAAGCAGTGAATTATTTGTTTCATCGCCGGGTCTATATGCAGGGCATTCTGGAGTTTACCAATCACTGCCCGCGAAACTGTTTTTATTGTGACCTCAGGGAAGAAAACAGGGATAAAAATAGGTTCCGCCTCAATTCAGAGGAAATCCGAGGCGCCCTGAAAGAAGGGTATGAACTCGGTCTGCGCTCGTTCATCCTGGAATCAGGAGAGGATCATTACTATATGGACATGATCATGGGCAACCTCATCTCGACACTCAAAGGAGAGTTTCCCGACTGCGCGCTGGGCCTTTCCATTGGTGAGCGAAGCCGCCGTTCGTACAGCCGGATGAAGAAATCCGGTGCCGAGAGATATCTCCTGCGTTTTGAAACGGCAGATCCCCTGCACTTTTCAAGGCTCCATCCCCCGTCAGATTCCCTATCCACCAAGATTGACTGCCTAAACGACCTTAAGCTCCTCGGCTATGAGCTTGATACAGGTTTCCTTGTCGGGGCCCCTTATGAGATGGCTGAGTACCTTGCCCGCGACCTCACCATGCTCCAGGAAATCAATCCGGATACGATCAGCCTTTCTCCTTTTGTGCCTAGGGAAGGAACGAGTTTCCGTCATCAGCTGCCATGCAGCCTGGAAACCATCCTGCGCCTTACGGCTATCCTGCGCGTGATGTTCCCGAAGGCCAATATCGCCGCCTCTCCCCTTCTTGACAGCATCCATGTCCAAGGACAAGTCATGGCGATTTACTCCGGAGCCAATCTACTCCGTGTTCCCCTCTTCCCGCCGCCTGTGCCCGGCGTCACAAGGCGCAGGGGAGGCATTTCCCTCCTGCGCCGTCTCCAGTCCCTTTATTCCAGTCTTTCAAGCCACAACTATGAAATGGTCGTGGACCGCGGTGACTCCTTACGATTCCTGGAACACCATCCTAAAGTGACCTCTGAAGAAAACTAATTGATTTTATTCTAATGCTCTCAGCCCGTCTTTGATTTTTCAAAGGCGGGCTCATTTTATGAAACAGATGTTTTATATCGCCTGCGATTTTTCTCCTCCAGCTAGCGGCTCTTTCCCTATCCAAAACTTCTTTTCCCTGTGTCTTCATTTTATAGGAAAACATGCTTTCGCCGCAAAGATTCTGCTATAATAGACGAAGTACCCAACTTCGGCAGAAAGGAACGATGTTACGATGATTCTCATCACATGTGTCGACGATGCAGGCGGTCTGCTCTTTAATAAGCGCCGTCAAAGTCAGGACCGGATTCTTAGAAAGGAAATCCTTGCCCAAACATCTGGTCAAAAACTTTGGATGGACGCCTATACGGCAGCCCTTTTTGAAGGGGAAACGGCTTCCATTGAGGTGGCTGAAGATTTTCTTCAAAAGGCTGGCCTTGGAGAATATGCCCTTCTTGAAGACCGGGAGGCGACCCCTTACCTGGACCGGATTGAAAAAATTGTGCTCTATCACTGGAACCGCTCCTATCCAGGCGATTTTTTCTTTGATATCGATCTCACAAAGGACTGGCACTGCATCTTTACAAGGGAGTTTGCCGGTTCTTCCCATGATAAGATTACAGAAGAGGTATACGAAAAATGAAAAAAATCATGAACCTTGCGGCTTCCCTTTTACTTTCCCTCTCACTTATTGCAGCAGGCTGCGGCCAGTCCAAGGAAGCAGCATCAAAAAAGAGCGCTCCCGCGGCGGCACCTGTCAGCACCCAAAAAGCCTCGGCAGCCCAAGCTTCATTTGATCTGACAAGCATTCCGGAATTTTCCGGCAAACCTTATGTTGTCATCAATGACAATGTACCGAGCTTTTCCGATAAGGACAAAGCTTCTACCAGTTCCTTTGAACACTACAGCAAACTTGACAGTCTAGGGCGCTGCGGCGTGGCCTTTGCCAACGTGAGTCGATCTACCATGCCGACAAAAAAACGCGGAGCCATTGGAAGCATCAAACCTTCGGGCTGGCAGACCGTCAAGTATGATGGCATTGACGGCAAGTACCTCTACAACCGCTGTCACTTGATTGGGTATCAGTTGACAGCAGAAAATGCCAACCCGCGCAATCTGATTACGGGGACAAGATATCTTAACGTAACAGGAATGCTGCCCTTTGAAAACATGGTGGCTGACTATGTCAAAGAAACCAATCACCATGTGCTTTATCGGGTCACTCCCATCTTTAAGGATCGGGAACTTGTGGCGCGGGGCGTTCAAATGGAAGCCTACAGTGTCGAAGATAAAGGCGCTGGAGTCCAGTTCAACGTCTATGTATATAACAACCAACCAGGGATTACCATCAATTACGAAACCGGTCGGAGCAAAAAAGCATAACGGTTAAGTCGGGGTAAACATCGCTTCGCTTTGCTGCAAGCTATGAGTCCACTCTTTGGAGACGATGCATCTGAAGAGATGGGCTCATTTACTTTATCGCCCGCGGGCCTCAATCTCCTCAACGTACACAAGACATCGTTTTTTACTCGAAGCAAAAATCGCTCCGACTCGATACACAAGTTACCTTCATTGCCTTTTTTAATCTTCATGAGATGACAATGAAGACATAACGCATCGTACAAGGGTGCATAGATCAATCTCATGTTAACGTTGTCCGAAATATGCTTTCGTGCGTCTTTTTTTGTCAGCCCAGAAATCGGGCTGATTTGATGAAGTGCATGAGCCATTGCTAAAAAAGAGTGAGTTGAACCAATGGTCTCATCGCCTACCGTACAATGGAAGAAAATACGGAGGCCTTAATAAACTGTGATTGCAGAAATTTCGCCGTCGTCGATGGAAGCGGGGCGCTTCTCGCAGCTGGACCCATCTGAATCAACTTCGCAAAAAACAAATGGAAAAGCGGTACGGAGCATTCGTTGTGCGGCGTCACCCTTCTGCTGTGCGTTTTTCCGAGCATCTGGGCCAATCGGAGGCTATTCTCGAAAAAGGTACATGAAAAAAAGGCCGGAAGGAAAGACCCAACCGTCATGGTTTTCCCTAAGGTGTCCATAGCAAAGGGCAATGAAAAATGACCTGCCGTCACTATACAGTGATGACAGGTCATCTTGATTTTTATTATTCTGCGGTTTGGTCTCGCACGATATCAAGGATGAGATTTCCGACATCTTCTTTTGACATGAGACCCGGTTCCTTGATGGTTCCATCGGGAAAAAGAAGCTTGACAATGTTTGTATCCGTACTGAAACCAGCACCTGGGGCCGTGACGTCGTTTGCAACAATCATATCAAGGTGCTTTTTCTGCACCTTGGCGGCCGCGTTGACAATGAGGTTCTGCGTTTCTGCGGCAAACCCGACGAGGAACTGATGGGTCTTCTTCTCTCCCAATAGTTTCAGGATATCAGGGTTCTTATCAAGATCGATGGTGAGACTCTCCTCATTTTTCTTGATCTTCTGCAGCGCTTTTTCATGAGGCCGGTAATCGGCAACGGCAGCAGCCTTGATTACGGCATCCACCGAGTCATAGACATTGAGGCAGGCATCCAGCATCTCCTGGGTCGACTCCACAGGAACCAGCGTTACATTCCGTGGGACAGCAAGGGCCGTCGGTCCTGAAACAAGAATCACATCAGCGCCGCGGCGCGCGGCATCGCGGGCAATAGCATAACCCATCTTGCCGCTCGACCGGTTGCCGATAAAGCGTACCGGGTCAATGGCTTCCCGAGTTCCCCCCGCAGTCACGAGGATGCGGCGCCCCCGAAGGTCGCCGTCGCGTTTTGCAAAAAAGTCGTCAAGATAGGCTTTGATATCTTCCGGTTCAGGAAGGCGTCCTGCCCCATTGATACCGCAGGCCAAATAGCCCGCTCCGCTAGGCATGATGAGGATGCCATCCCTGCGCAGCGTTTCCAGGTTGCGCACGACAGCCGGATTATTGAGCATATTCGTGTTCATGGCCGGGCAGATGATCTTGGGCTTATCACAGGCCATGAGCGTCGTCGACAGGAGATCATCAGCAATGCCGCCAGCCATCTTACCGATGATATTGGCGGTAGCCGGTGCCACAACCATAAGATCGCAACGGCCCAAAGCCACGTGTTCCACATTGAATTCATCATTGCCGCGCCACATGTCATAGGCAACAGGCGCGCCGCTGATTTCCTTGAATAACAGAGGGGACACAAGCTTAGTGGCTGCTTCCGTCATCACGACACGGACCTCTGCCCCCGCCTGGACAAGACGGCTGACGAGGGTGACCACCTTATAGCAGGCAATCCCACCGGTTACACCGATTGCAATCTTTTTGCCCTCTAACACAGTGGACTCCTTTTATTTCTTGGTGTTCGCTTTGGGTTCTGCCGTTATAAGCCCTTGGGCAATTTCTTCCATGGCGATGGAAACGGGCTTATTGGAATTGCTTTCGACAAGGGCCGGTGCATGGTCAACAAGCTGACGTGCCCGTTTGGCGGCCATGATGACAAGGCCGTATTTGGAACCCACTTTTTCAGCCAGATAATCAATGGACGGATCGATCATAGTCATGATAACAACACTCCTTTAGTCTTGTTCAGTCGTCTTTTGTTGGCAGATTTCATCAACAATGTAATAGGTTCGGCCTACTTTGAGATGTTCCACATCGATGATCTTACTGACCTTGTCCGTGGCCTTTTCCACTTCATCGTTGACGACAATGTAATCATACTTCGAAGCATAGGCAAGTTCTGACGTTGCTGCACTAAGTCGGCGCTTAATGACATCAACAGCATCGGTCCCGCGTTTATAGATGCGCTTGCTGAGTTCGTCAAGGGACGGCGGGACGATGAAAACAAACACCCCGTCAGGATAGCTCTTTTTGACCTGCAGCGCGCCTTGAGGATCGATTTCAAGAACGACGTCAAGACCTTCGTTCAGCTTATCAAGAACGTACTGGCGAGGGGTCCCATAGTAGTTTCCATAAACGGAAGCATGTTCCAGAAGTCCGCCATTTTTGATCATTTCCTCAAATTCCTCACGGGTCTTGAAGAAATAGTTCTTGCCGTCCACTTCACCCTTGCGGGGTTCACGGGTCGTGCAGGAAACAGAATAGGCCATTTGGTCCCGTTTTTCAAGGAGCCGTCCGCAGATAGTTCCTTTGCCGGCACCGCTTGGTCCAGAAAGGACAAGTAAGATTCCCTGGGGTTTATTCATGGTCTCCTCCTTCTCCAGCTTCGTCGTCAATGTCATCGTCAACGGCAAACCGGTTGGCAATGGTCTCTGGCTGCAGGGCCGAAAGGACCAAATGTCCGCTGTCCATGATGAGGACGGAACGGGTTCGGCGCCCATAGGTTGCATCAATGACGACACCTTTGTCGCGGCCATCCTGGATGATCCGCTTGATAGGCGCCGATTCCGGGCCGATGATGGTAACGACCCGTTGGGCCGATACAATATTGCCAAATCCTATATTGATCAGTTTGATGTCCATTTCCTACTCCTTGCCACTATTGAATATTTTGGATCTGTTCCCGGACCTTTTCAATTTCGCCCTTCATTTCAACGACAGTCTGGGTCATCGTCGAATCACTGCATTTGGAGGCAATGGTGTTGGCTTCACGGTTAAATTCCTGTATCAAGAAGTCCATACGCCGACCGACAGGATGATCTTCCTGAAGCATCTGGCGGAACTGCTTGATATGACTGTGGAGACGGACCATCTCCTCTGTCGTGTTCACCTTGTCCGCATAGAGGGCAACTTCCTGAATGAGACGCGCTTCATCAAGGTCCCCTACTCCATGGGCCCGCAGGGCATCAAGGAGCCGCTCTTCAAGGCGCTTTTCATAGTCCTTGACCGCTTCGGGGGCACGTTTTTCGATGAGGAAAAGCTTTTCCTCGATGAGGTCTACGCGGCGTGCCACATCTTGGGAGATGTTACGGCCTTCTTCCTCCCGCATCGCGTCCAAATGGAGCAGTCCCGTCTTGATGGCATCCAGCATATGGGGCCAGAGCGCTTCAAGATCGATCTTTGCCTCCCCGGGGATGACCACTTCAGGACATTTTGCCACAAAAAGAACCTCCCGCCCCTCATCAACCGCGCCTTCACGAGCGCCCAAAAGGGCTGAAAGTTCCTCTAAACTATCATGATAAGCCTTTGCAAGTCCTTTGTCAATTGTAATCTGACGGCCTTCCGTTCCCGTATAGGCGGCATTGACAAAAACGTCCATATGTCCCCGGCTCACATCATCCAAGATCACCTTGCGCATCCGGTTTTCAAGGGGTGCCAAGAAACGCGGCATGCGGATGGACAGTTCCGCATAACGGTGATTCACGGTCTTGATTTCAAAGGTAAAGGAAAACGAATCATCCTGATAATCGCCACGTCCGTAGCCGGTCATACTCTTTAACAACTTAAGGCCCCCTTAGTTCACTTTGTCCAGTTTCAGCACGTATTCCCGCGTCCCGCCGACTTCATCGGTTACGGCAAGGACCATGGTCCGTTTGGGATCGAGCTTCTTAAGGTCAAAATAGATATAATACTGATCATCCCAGACATTGACTGTAACGACACCGCCTGCGGCGGCACTGTTGATCTTCATCTTGCGCCGAGCCGCATGGTTGAGATTCGTGTAATAGGGTTCCACCACATTAGTGCCCTGATACATCTTGACCTTGAGGAATTTCGGTTCAAGCTTGGTCGTTGTACTGATCGTGACCCCAAGGGCAAGCACACCATCATAGGCCTTGGCCACCTTCATGCCCCGGCTGACTGTGGGATTTCCCCCATTTTCCGCAACACTTTTGGCATCGATGGCAGCCATCAGATAGGGCGTGTACATGATTGCTTTTTCCCCGACGCCATAGCGGTTCGTCTGCTTGCGGTCGTAAACGGTCCAAGGCGCCACCAATTCAAGGTCCGACGCCCCTTTGCGCTGGGTTCCGTAAAGCTGGGCAGCAGCAATATTGTTTTCCGTAAGGGGGAGCATGGCGTAAGCCGATTGGGTCAATATCAAAAGGGCAGCAAGCAGCAATCCTGTTTTTTTCATTCCATAATCTCCTTTGCGGTTTGACCAGAAGGAATCCGCATATTATACTGTGTAAAGTGCCGTCTGGCATCTTACGATTGCGGACCACGCACAATGTATCCATATATTATATAGAAAAACGGAAAATCGTGCAAATATAAGCCAAAAGGAGGCTTTTTTATGAACCTCGAAGGCATAACCTTAAGCGTTCTAGCTAAAGAGCTGCGGGACCATCTGGAAAACGGCAGGATCTATAAGATTTTCATGCCGAGCCGCAATTCCCTGCTCCTTGAGATTACGCTTCCAACCCATACCGACAACCTGCTCATTGACCTATCTGGGGATTCCCCCCTCGTGACGCTTCCCGAGCGTCTTCCTGAACGTCCTGATATGCCGCCCAGTTTCTGCATGCTTCTCCGTAAGCACCTAGAAGAAGGCCGCATTACGTCCATCACGCAGCTGGGCCTTGACCGCGTCCTTGTCATAGGCATCGATTTGATTGGCCGGGAACGCAAGATCATGACCAAAAAACTAATCCTCGAACTGACGGGGAAAAACAGCAACATCATCTTTGTCGATGAAACAGGACTCATCGTCGACTCTTTGCGCCACATTGGAAAGAAAGAAAGCCGCGTACGTCAGATCCTGCCAAATAAGCCCTATGAAGCGCCGCCCCTTATGGAGGGCATTTCCTTTCTGGAGGGCGATCCCCATGCCATCAGGGAGGCTTGTGTGGCAAGCGGAAAAGACAGTCTCACCGCTGCCCTTATTGCCGTAACCGTAGGCATCGGAAAAGAAACAGCCCAGGAAATCGTCTGCCGTGCTGGCTTTGACAAGGAACCGGCCCTTATTTCCCTGACGGAAGCAGACGCCCTTGAAAAAGCCATTGCTTCCATCCAGGAAGAAGTAAAAGCCCGTCTCACAGGGGAAAACCAGACTGTCATGGCCCAAATCGATGGCCGCAACCGAATGAAGCACCTAGCGGCCTATGAAGCCCATGTAGGGGAAAAAATGACGCCTCTCTCCTTCCCCTGTCTGCTAGCCGCCCTGCTCTACAGTGCAAGCCTTGTTCCCATCCAGATTCCCGAAAAGGATACCCTGCAAAAGCTGGTCCTCAGCCATATTGCAAAAACCAAGAAAAAACAAAAGGCTCTCCAGAAAGATCTCTTGCGGGCCGAAGACGCCGATACCCATAAAATCATGGCCGATACGCTCATGGCTTATGGAACGACCTTAAAGAAGGGGCAAAAGGCAGTAACGCTCCCTAACATCTATACCAATGAGCCCCTTACCATCCCGCTCCAGCCCCAGCTGACAGCCATGGAAAATGCCCAAGCCTACTACAAGCGCTATAACAAGTACAAACGGGCAGTGAGCGAGATCCATACCCAGCAGGAAGAAACAGACAGTCTCCTTACCTACCTGGAAAGTCTTGACGCCTCCCTTGATACAGCAATCACCAAAGGGGACGTTTCAGAGATCAAGGAAGAAATCATTGCTCTTGGCCTCCTTCCCCGGCCTCGCAAAAAGATGGCCGTCCAGTCCAAATCGGTTCCGCTTAAGGTCTCCCTTTCGGAAGACACCCTCCTTTATGTGGGGAAAAACAACAAGCAGAATGACTATGTCACCTTCAAACTGGGGCGCGCCCATGATCTTTGGTTCCATGCCAAGAACATCCCCGGCTCCCATGTCATCCTGAAAACGACCCTTCCAAGTCCCAGGGAAGAAGATATCCTACGGACTGCCCAAATCGCCGCTTACTACAGCAAAGGACGCTTTTCCAGCCGCGTTCCCATCGACTGCACCCAGCGCCGCTATGTAAAAAAGCCAAATGGAGCCAAGCCGGGCTTTGTCATTTTTACCAACCAGAAAACCATCAACGTCGAGCCAAAAAAAGAACCGTGACCCAATGAAATGTACCCTCTTTACTGGGTGTCCAGTAAAGAGGGTACATTTCACCCAAGGGTCCGGTTCTTTTCGTTTGCTTATTTGACGGCAAAATGGTAGACAAGTTCATTAAAAGGAGTCTTGGCCGTCTTCTTTCCATAAAGGGCCGTTACCTCGTAGGTTCCGGGCTGACTGAACGTCAGGAACAAAATGGTTTGGCCCGGAGAACCGCCGCGGCCCGTAGGATTTTCCATAGGCAGGTAGAAGGAATGCCCCATGTCGACCACGCCGTGGCCAAGGTCCTCTCCCGTAAGGGTCCACTCAAGGCCTAGGGACGGGTTAGCATCAAGATAGAGAGCAACGAGCTCGCCAGGATTCACAGAAAGGGTCTTGCCGGCCGCTTCTTTAGTCAGCTTATAGCTGGTGAGCAGGCGTGCCCCGCCGCCAACGTTGATGGCCCCCGTAAGGTCAGCATAAGGAATCAGGTCCGTAAAGGGTCCGCCGTCTGCATTTTCTGCCAGGATGCCCGTCTCACCAAATACATAGCGCTTGCCGCCAAGTAGCCGCTCATAGTCCGCGCTCTTGGTATAGAGCAGATCCTTTTCATCAAGGACACTGCCGGCTTCCGTATCAATGGTGACACCGTCATAGACCGTGCGCTGGCCTTCCGCTTTCAGGACAAAACTGACAAGGCTCGGCCGGTTGAGGGTGATTTCGTAGGAAAGACGAGCGCCCTCGCCTGCCTTTTTTTGCAGGGCTTCTGCTCGGGACCGCAGGATCCCATTGACATTGTTTTGCAGATACACTTCACGCAGGCCATCGATATAAGGGACCGATCCTCCCAACCTTGGATCTGCAACAACCGTCGTATGGCCAAAAGCAAAGACCGCCGCAGGCGCCGCCAAAAAGGCTGCGCAGGAAAGGGTCAGCATCCATTTCTTTACAATCATAAGGTAACCTCCGCCTAAAAAATGTAGGGTGTCCGGTAGGGAGCAAGGAGGGATTCATCCCGTCTGTAGCACGTGCCATCCCCCATGGTAACAGACTGCCCTGCAGCCATTATACCATCAATTTGTGAATAATCTCCGACAATCACTCGTTTCGGCGTAAAAAGAAGAACTTTTTTAAGCACAGCCTCCCGCCCGATAACGATGTCAGAAAAGCTAAAGATGACCATGGGGCCCGTCAGCTGTACGCCGTCCGCAAGTTCGGCCCCATAGGGCGCAACCACAAGGGCCCGTCCTGTGACTGTCTTTTTCAGGGGAATCTGCAGTGCTTTTTTGCGGGCCACATAGGCGTAGCCCCGAAGAGGCAGCTGAAGGAAATGCCCCATGGGAAAATCAGGTCCCTTCCTGCAGATTTCGTCAAAGCTGCCTTCCAAAAAAAGTGGAAAATCCGCCGTGTATGTCGTCTTTCCCGGTTCAAATAAAGCTTGATACTGGGGATGCTGCCGTCCTCCTGGGATGGCAAATTCATAGCGTGAAGCAGACCGAAGGACCGCGTCATCCTCGCTCCGGAGTTCCGTTTTTTCTTCCTTCACAAGCGTCTTTCCTACCCTGCGGGTCTTCACCACAAGGCGATACATAGGTTCTCGTCCGCTTTTTGGGCAACGCACGACAAGGCGGTCGCCATCACGGGCAAAATCCTCCGTCTCCCTTGCCTTGCAGAAGGAAAAGAAAAGGCCCGTGCGCTGTTCCGCCTGCCAAAGAAAATGCTGCTTATCGCGTCTTGTGGCAAGGCTTCGGACAAGGTTCATGATAAGGGACGCGGCCGCAATGATGATGACAAGGATAAGCCCCGCAACAAACCCATTTCTTCTACCAAAGTCCATAAGCATAGACCTCCTTGAAAGGGCGCGCAATTCCATTTTTGCTAAGGATCAAGGTACAGGAAACGGCCACCTGGTTTCCCGGCTGTTTTTCTGCCTGAAAGTCAAGGACTCGTAAATGAGGCCCTGTAAGCGGATTGATGCCAGGCGGCTTCATACCTTCCTGGGCGCTGATATAAAGGGTTTCCCTTCCAGATTGGGGTGAAGGCGCCGCATAGTACTGAATTTTTTGATACGGGGACCGGGTCCATAACTCCAACACGTCTCCGGAGCTCCCTTTTTTGATGGCAACAGCAAGCGCTTCATAGCGAAAATAATGCTCAAAACGGCAGTCAAGTTCCACTGCCGCCCGGCGTAGTTCCCAGCTATAAAGAAGCCTTGCTGACAATACAGCCAGACGCCCGCCGGCCCTTGCACAAAGGCTGATGAGGAGTGCGAAAAGAAGGACAAACAGCATACATTCAAGCGCCACAAAGCCTTTATCTTTTTTCATAGCGTACAACGCGAGCAAGAAGCCGCTTATAAGGCAGCGCATAGATGGCTGCGTGCCGTTCCTTTATCTGGGGAAGTTCAGGAACAATCCGCTCTTTTTCCACCCACTGATAGGAATCCAAAAGGGGCCCCGTCTGACCTGTTGCGGCAAAATGACGCAGGACCTGTTGGGCGTAAGCCCGCTCCTCCCAAGCACGCGTCCACCCGACCCCTAAGGAAAAAGCCTCCATGATTAAAAAACACAAAAGGGACGTGAGCAGCGTAGCAAATAGATAATCGATGAGGACGAATCCCCTGCCCTTAGGGCAAATACGCAGCATAGGTCAGCCGCCCCCTTACTGGTTCGAATGTGAATCCTCGCTTTTCTTTTTTCTTTGTTGATTCAAGATAAATCGTCTCCATCCCGCCTTTAAGGGCGCCGCTTGTTGTAAAGGCCAGCTGGCGGGGCCCGTTGAGGATGACGGAAGGTGCCTCAAGGTCAAAGGAAAGGGGACTTTTCCTAAGCTTTTCATGCTTGACGCAGATGCCCTTTTGCCCGATGTCCGCCCTATAAAAGGGGCGATTTTCAAGGAGAGCTCCTTCCTGAGCTGCGGCGATGACGCTTGCTGCCCCGTAAGTACAAAGGTCAAGATGAGAATGGGCCTGTCCTTGTTGGATGGTCCGTACAAGCGGCAGGGAAAAGGATAGGAAAAAGGTCAAAAAGCTGATTCCGACCAGCATGTCCCCTAAGAGAAAACCAGCACGCTTACCCTTCAGTACTGCCATGGCCGCCCTTCTTTCCTAGGTCACTGCTGCGCACCGTTTCGCCGCTGCTTAAAGTTCCAGAAAAGACGCATCCGGTTTCCCCATTTTCTGCGCTTTCAAGGGTGATTCCTTTATAGTCCTTGTCCGGGGCAAATTTTCCCTTGACAAGCTCGTCAACGGACTGAGGGGCCGTGCCTTTTTCCATTTCATAGACCTTAGCCGCACTGTCAAGGGTGGTCAAATTCATGACCAGCTGCGTATCATGGGATTTATTCATGGCACTTTTGATGGAGGGAATCAGTGCCGCTGCCATGACACCCAAAATGGCAAGAACGATGAGAATTTCAAGAAGGGTAAAACCCCTTTTCTTTTTTATTTGGGTTCCTTTGGCTTGATTCATTATTCTTTGAGGACAGCTGATGTTGTTCAACATGATTCATTTCTCCTTTTGTTCTAGATGGCTGTAGGCAGCCCATTCATAAGGCCCATAAGGGGGGGACATGACCCCATAGAGGATGAGGACACTGACACCGGCCATAAAAACCAAAAGAATCGGTTCCATCAGGCGCTTGACTGTCTTTAGGGTCAAGGTCAGTTCCTCAGTCATGAGGCTCGAAGCCTCGCTGAGCATTTGCGGAAGGCGTCCGCTTTCTTCCCCCATGCTGAGAAATTCCCGTGTCAGGGGAGAAATCAAAAAAGGCGCCGCAAGGGCTGCTTCCGAAAGCGACTCACCGCCCGTCACCGTGCGCAGGAGCTTTTGTCCTTCAAGACGCAGCGGTCCCTTAGGCAAAAGGTTCCGGGCTTCTTCCAAGGCTTCATGGAGGGAAAGGTCGCTTTCAAGCAGAAGGGCCAGTAATCCTACATAGCGAACTTCCCAAAAGCGGCCATAAGCCCGCCGGAAGGGTGGAATGACAAGAAAAAGACGAAGCCTGTAAGGACGGATTGTGTGGTGGAAAAGAAAAAGTCCCAAAGTGACCCAGACCAGTACCAAGGGATGATCCGTAAAGGCTGCCCTTACGGTCATCATCAGCGTCAGCCCAGCAGGAACGGAGAGATTGAGTTCTCCATAAAGACCGGTAAATAAAGGCAGGA
>ERZ827104.1440-NODE-1440-length-21052-cov-3.982140_pt1 | contig 21052 bp, 17 predicted proteins | sample MGYA00519781_ERZ827104 | MGnify/ENA primary metagenome ERZ827104 (study PRJEB31778, sample SAMEA3449257) | human gut metagenome | biome: human gut; feature: human-associated habitat; material: faeces | place: United Kingdom | collected 2010/2012 ...
CCTGCGGTCCGTTCCTGCTTGTCGGCGAAACTGTAGTTTCGCGACAGCCGCAACCCGTGTATCTCTTGTGAAATACACGGTTTTTTGTTAAATAAGCACCTCAAACACCCATACCATCAGCGGCATGGTGAGGATGGAGAACAGCGTTGTGAGCACATACAGTGCACTGGAATACTCAGCATCGCGGTCGTAAAGCTGCGCCATCGAAGTAACCGTAGCGCACGCAGGCGTGATGCACGCGAGATACACGGTCAGCAGAATGCTGTGTCCATCCGGAATCCAGCTTGCCGCACCGATGACGCGAAGCAGCAGTACCGTGATAATCGGGCAGATAATCAGCCGCAGCAGCACAGGAACATAATGCCGACGGCGCATAAACAGCTGGCGGAGCGGCGTGTCCGCAATGACGATACCGGCCAGCAGCATGCCGATCGGACCGACCATCGCGCCAAGCTGAGAGAACAAATCGTTCACCAGACCGGGCAGCGGCAGCCGCAGGATGAACAGTGCACCGCCGATCAAAATGGCGATGATATTGACATTGCCGATGATCTTTTTCCACTCAAAGCCGCGCGTACCGCAGAGCAGACTGCGGCAGTGCGTCCACAGGAGAACCTGCTGTACGACGAGGAACGCACAGGAATAGATCACATAATCCTCGCCAAGCAGTGCCCGCACCAGCGGAATGACCAGAATGCCCGCATTCGTGTAGATGATGCAGGTGCGCTCAATCACATCCAGCCGCAGCGGACGGCGCAGCAGCCGCGCCAGCAGAAGAAGCAGCGCGTGCAGCGCAATCGCCAGCGCAAAGGCGTACAGCAATCCGGTAACAACGGCAGGAGAGTAATCCACCTGAAAGGCGTTGATGATGACGCACGGCATGACCGCATATACCATCACGACCGACAGCACGCGGCTGTCCGCACTTTTGAGCAGCCGGGCCTTGACGAGCACGCAGCCGATCAGAAGAATGAGAAACAGCTCGGCAATCTGCTGCGCTAAAATAAGACTGATTTGCATAATATCACTTTCACAGCAAAAAAAAGAGGGAAAAGTGGAGAGCATACCGCAGCCGGTGTTCTCTCCACTCTTCATTTAAATTGTATTTAGAACAGACCGGTGATCTTACCGTTGCTGTCTACGTCGATCTTCTCTGCAGCCGGAACCTTGGGCAGACCAGGCATGGTCATGATCGAGCCGGTCTCTACAACAACAAAGCCTGCACCGGCAGCCAGACGAGCGGTGCGCACGTTGACAACAAACTCGGTCGGGCGGCCGAGCAGCGATGCGTCATCGGAGAGCGAATACTGCGTCTTTGCAACGCAGACCGGCAGGTTGCCGTAGCCCATCTCGGTGATGTTTGCCAGCTCCTTCTTTGCGGCAGGCGCGATGGTCACGCCGAGTGCACCGTAAATCTCCTTGGCGATCTTGCGGATTTTGTCTTCGAGCGGGAGCGAATCCTCGTACAGCATGTGGAAGTCGGCCTTGCTCTCGTCAAGCACAGCCAGAACTTCGTCAGCCAGCGCCTGACCGCCTTCGCCGCCCTTGGCAAATACCTCAGAGAGTGCTACGCGCACACCGCGCTCGGCACAGTGCTCGCGGATGAAATCCATCTCCTCATCGGTGTCGGTCGGGAATGCGTTGACGGCAACAACGACCGGTACGCCGAACTTCTTCATGTTATCCAGATGCGCATCCAGATTGCAGATACCGTGCTTCAGCGCATCCATGTTCGGCTGGTTGAGATCAGCCTTGGCTACACCGCCGTTGTACTTGAGCGCGCGGACGGTCGCAACCAGTACGATGCAGTCCGGAGCCAGACCGGCCTTGCGGCACTTGATGTCCATGAATTTCTCTGCGCCGAGGTCAGCGCCGAAGCCTGCCTCTGTGATGGCAATATCACCCAGCTTGAGCGCCAGCTTGGTTGCCTGCACGCTGTTGCAGCCGTGCGCGATATTGGCGAACGGACCGCCGTGCATCAGACAGGGCGTGCCCTCGAGCGTCTGAATCAGGTTGGGCTTGATGGCATCCTTCATCAGTGCCGTCATGGCGCCCTCTGCATGCAGGTCGCGGGCGTAGATCGGCTTGCCGGCGTAGCTGTATGCCACCAGAATATCACCGAAACGCTTTTTCAGGTCGTCCAGATCAGCAGCCAGACACAGGATAGCCATAACCTCGGATGCTACGGTGATCATGAAGTGATCCTCGCGCGGCACACCGTTCACCTTGCCGCCCAGACCGATGGTGATGTTGCGGAGAGCACGGTCGTTCATGTCCATTACGCGGGTGAACACAATACGGCGCGGATCAATGTTCAGCAGATTGCCCTGCTGCATGTGGTTGTCCAGCATGGCGCACAGCAGGTTGTTTGCCGCTGTGATGGCGTGCATATCGCCGGTAAAGTGCAGGTTGATGTCCTCCATCGGCACGACCTGCGCGTAGCCGCCGCCTGCCGCGCCGCCCTTGATGCCGAATACCGGACCGAGAGACGGCTCACGCAGTGCGATAATAGCGTTTTTGCCCTGTTTGCACAGTGCCTGACCCAGACCGACCGAGGTCGTGGTCTTGCCCTCACCGGCAGGCGTCGGGTTGATGGCGGTAACGAGGACCAGCTTGCCGTTTTCCTTGTCCTTCACCTTGGTCCACACGTCTGCGGACAGCTTTGCCTTGTACTTGCCGTACAGCTCCAGATCGTCGGCATCCAGACCGGCAGCAGCGGCAACCTCGGTGATCGGGCGCATCTGACAGCCCTGTGCGATTTCAATATCGGATAACATGAAATTCCTCCTCTATTTTGCAGCGGGTAACATAATATATTCATTATATCAATACTTCGTCCGGTTTTCCATACAAGCACGCGAAAAATTTGCCGAAATTGTTACTCGCAAAGCGGGGTGTGTTGTGGTATCATATAGAAATGTAATTGAGAATGGAAAATGAACAATGAAAATGAGTGTGGCAGTGCAAAGCACTGCAATTTAATTCTGCCGCTTTGCGGCGATACATTGATTTCCGATTCTCAATTCTCAATTTTCCATTTTGAAAGGGAGGGGTTTGATGGATACTGCTCGTTCCATTGTACACTCTGTTACGCATTATATCAAAAACACCGACCTGTATCTGATGCTGCTGGGACTGGTCTGCTCGATCTACGGCATGCTCCTCATTTACTCGGCAACGCTCAATCCGGTGACGGCGCTGGACGGCTCGACGAAAAACCTGTATGTACAGGGTGCCGCGATCATTCTCGGTCTGGCGGCGTTTGTCGCGCTCAGTCTGATCGACTTGGAAAATCTGGGCGACCTATGGAAAATATTCGTGATCGGCAATATTCTGCTGCAGTTTCTGCTGTTTACGCCGCTCGGCACCGAGGTCAACGGCCAGCGTGCATGGCTCAATCTGGGCGTGACAAGCCTGCAGCCGGGTGAGCTTGGCAAGCTGATCTTCATCTTCACGATTGCCGCGCACATGACCGAAATACAGGATCATATCACCGAATGGCGCGGACTGGTTTCGGTCGGTCTGCACACGCTGGTAATGATGGGGGCGGTCGTGCTCTCGTCGGGTGACACCGGCATGGCGATTCAGTACCTGATGATCGCGGTTATCATGCTGTTCTCGGCCGGTCTGCCGCTCAAGTGGCTGGGCATTGCTGCCGGAGTCGGTATCGCAAGCGTGCCGATCCTGTGGAATTATGTGCTCAAGGATTACCAGAAAACGCGAATCCTCGTGCTGTTTGACCCGTCCATTGACGTGGAACAGTCCCGACAGGCGACCTACGGCAAGATCGCCATCGGCTCGGGGCAGTTTACCGGTCAAGGCTGGACCAACGGCACGATGACCCAGATGCAGTATGTGCCGGAGAACCAGACCGACTATATTTTCTCGGTAGCCGGCGAGGAACTGGGCTTCCTCGGCTGTCTGCTCATCATCATCCTGCTGATGGCGCTGATCATCCGCCTGTTTTATGTGGCGTACCGCGCCTCCACGCCGTTTTCGGCGCTGATTGCGGTCGGCGTAGGCGGCATGCTGCTGTTCCAGACCTTTATGAATATCTTTATGAATGTCGGTCTGCTGCCTGTCATGGGCCTGACGCTGCCGTTCTTCTCCTACGGCGGTACGTCCATCGTTACCATGTTCGCCGCGCTCGGCATCGCCGCAGGCGTCAGAATGCGGGAAAAGCCAAGCTGGCTGCAAAACTGATATGGGCATCCCGCCCTGCGCATACATTGAAAATGACAGAAGGGATTTTGCAAAATGACCAGACAACAAGCATGGGAGCTTCTTCGCAGGTACAACGCGGAGCCGTTCCATTTACGGCATGCGCTGACGGTTGAGGGCGTCATGCGCTGTTTTGCGGAGCAGCGCGGTTATGACTCGGAATTCTGGGGCATTGTCGGCCTGCTGCACGACATTGATTTCGAGCAGTGGCCGGAGCAGCACTGTGTCAAGGCGCCCGAGCTGCTGCGCGAGGGCGGTGCAGACGAGAGTATCATTCACGCGGTATGCAGCCACGGCTGGGCAATTTGCGTGGATATCAAGCCGGAGCACGAGATGGAAAAGCTGCTGTATGCAGCCGATGAGCTGACCGGCCTGATCGGTGCGGCGGCGCTCATGCGCCCGTCCAAGAGCGTGCAGGACATGGAGCTCAAGAGCCTGAAGAAGAAATACAAGGATAAAAAGTTCGCGGCAGGCTGCTCGCGTGAGGTCATCGAGCGCGGCGCGGAGCTGTGTGGACTGACGCTCGAGGAGCTGTGGCAGCAGACACTGGATGCCATGCGCTCCTGCGAGGATTCCATCAACAGGCAGATGGAAGAGATTTAACGAAATATTGTACTTATATGGAATAATCGGGGCATTTGTAATATTACAAATGCCCCGGTTTCGTCATATTTCGTTGAAATGTGCCATGTTTTGTGGTAGAATACCATCGAGAATGTCCACAGCGGGCATGCAGGAAAGCAACCCACCGGCGAAACAGCATGGAGGTTCAAGAATGCGTTTCAAACGAATGATCGCGGCATTGCTTAGTGCGGCGATATATATGACAGCGGGTGCGGCAGCCGCAGAATTGCCGCAGGATGCCGCGGAGGCAGAGACCACAGCCGTCACGACCGAGACTGCCGCCGAGCGGGATCTGACACAGGATCTGCCGCAGGCGAGAGCAGTCGTCAGCGCGGCAAAGACCACGCACGCGTTTCAGCTCAACGGCAAGGCGGTGACCAATCCGCAGGCGTACTTAATTAACAAGTATAATTATTTCAAGTTGCGCGATGTAGCGTATCTGCTGCGCAACAGCACCGCAGAGTTTGAGGTAGGCTGGGAGAAGTCCACCAACGTTATCACCCTGACGACCGGCAAGAACTACACCGCGGTCGGCGGAGAGCTGAACACGAAGGCACTGTCCAGCGCGGCAGGCAAACCCACCACGGCTATCGTCAAGGTGAACGGCAAAAAGGTTTCGTTTGACGGTTACATCATCAACGGAAACAACTACTACAAGATTGCTGATATGGCGGCCGCACTCGGCTTTACGGCGGATTATGACGTACCAAGCCGCACGGTTTCGCTCAAAACACCGACGCCTGCACCGATTCCGGCTTCGTTCACGACCGGTGTGTACCGCGTCAATGTCCATTCGGCGCTGACCGTGCGCAGCGGTCCGGGCAAAACCTATTCCGAAGTCGGTGAGTACGCCAAGGATGCGCTGGTTATCGTGGACAAGCTGTCGAACGGCTGGGCGCACCTGCTGGACAGCGCAGGTGGCAGCGGCCGTTACTGCAGCGCGGACTATCTGGTGCGTGTAAGGGATTACAATGCGGCGGTCGATAAGCAGACCGAGCCGACTGTCTCCCAGCCGAGCACACCTTCGACGCCGAGTACACCTTCGACGCCGAGTACACCGGTGACTCCTGACGAGCCGACAACGCCGACTGAGCCGACAACGCCGGACACGCCCGCCGAGACATTCACAAGCGGCGTGTATCGTGTAACCGTGGGTTCCGAGCTGTCTGTTCGCTCGAGCCCGAGCACCTCCGGTACACTGGTCGGTGTGCTGAAAAACGGCGCGGAAATCGCGGTTGACAGCATCAGCAACGGCTGGGCGCATATTATGGATAACTCTTCGGGCAGCGGCCGCTACTGCAGTGCGGCTTACCTGACGCGCGTGCGCGACTACGTCAGCGGCGACGAGGATAACGATCCGATACAGCCGCCGCGCACCTCGCACATTGACGGCGTGAAGACGGTCATTATCGACCCGGGTCACGGCGGCAGCGATGTCGGCGCGAACAACGGCGGTTCGCTCGATGAGAAGCACGTCAACCTGTATGTGGCGCAGTACCTCAAGCAGTACCTTGAGGCAGCCGGTGCAAAGGTTATCATGGTGCGCGATACCCTTGAGGAAGGCAGCGAGCTGACGCTGCGCGGCGCTGTTATGAAACAGTATGCGTCCTCGGCGGACCTGTTCTTCAGTATCCACCACAATGCAGCCAACACCACTGCACGCGGCGCGGAGATCCTGGCGCAGATTGCGGACAAGAACGGCGGACCGACCAAGATTCTGGCGCAGGCGCTGCTCGACGAGTACGAAAAGCTGGGTGTTCCGATTCGCCAGATCGTGTTCCGCGAGGGCAGTCACGGCGATTATTATTACACCAACCGTGCAGCAGCGGCGCTGAATATTCCGGCGCTGACGAGTGAATTCTGTTTCATTGATAACGAGGAGGACCAGAAGTTCATCGACAGTGAGGAGGACTGGCAGAAGCAGGCGCGTGCACAGTGCAATGCGATCCTGTATTATTTCACACAGGTGCAGTATTAAGGCAATGTCGCATAATTAAAGCGGCGGTGCCTTAAGTAAACTATAAGTTGACCGCGTCGTTTACGGCGCGGTTTGCTTTGAAAAAGGAGATATTTGTTATGACAGAACGGGCAAAACTGGCACAGGATTTTCACGATCAGGGCTACAACTGCGCACAGGCGGTGGTCTGCGCGTACTGCGATCTGGTTGGTCTGGATAAGGAGACCGCCTATAAAATGTCGGAAGGCTTCGGCTTCGGCATGGGCTGTATGGAGATGTGCGGCGCGCTGAGCGGTGCGTTCATGCTCGCGGGCATGAAGAACAGCGCAGGAGCGGATAAGCCGGGCACGACCAAGGGGCAGACCTATAAGGTCACGAAGATGCTCAAGGAGAAGTTCGAGCAGAAGAACGGCGCGTATCTGTGCCGCGACCTCAAGGGCGTAGCTGACGGCAATGTACGGCGCTCCTGCCCGGGCTGCATTGAGGATGCGTGTGAGTTGATTGAGGAATACCTCACGAAATAAAAAGAAAATCCCTTTCTCGACTGAGAAAGGGATTTTTTTGTGCAATTCGGAGGGCAGCGGCGGGATGTCTCATCCCGCCGTTCCACAGAGAATCTGCACGATAACAAATCAAAACTTACAGATTAAACACAATGCCGCATACCGCGCCGATCAGGATAAACACGATCGGATGCAGCTTTTTGAGCTTCCAGATACCGAGCGACAGCACGAGGAAAATAATTATCGCCGGAACATTGATGACTGAGCCGAGACTTGCGATACCTGACCAGTTTTCCGTATGCAGCAGGGAAGCGGCGAACACCTCGAGCATTGCGCCGAAGATCAGACCCGCAGACGCCGGACGCAGGCCGTAAAAGCCGTTCTTGACCAGCGGAGAGTCGCGGAACTTATCGAGCGCACGCGACACCAGAATGATGATGATGACCGACGGCAACACAAGCGAGCAGGTCGCTGTGATGGCACCGGGAATGCCGGCTGCGTGGAAGCCTGCGTATGTTGCCGAGTTGACACCCATCGGACCGGGTGTGGACTCGGAGACCGCAATCATGTCCATCAGATCATTCGGCGTGAACCACGGATACCGCAGCGAAATCTGCTTGAGAAAGGGCAGGGTCGCCAGTCCGCCGCCGATGGCGAACAGACCCGCCTTGAAAAATTCATAAAACAGCTGAAGGAAAATCATGCGCGTTTCCTCCTGATCATACCGATGATAATACCGGCAGCAGCGGCGATAACGACCATTACAACCGGCGATACGCCGAAGAAGGCGACAGCCGCGAACGTAACGAGCAGGATAACACTGGTCGGAACGTCAACAACGCCCTTTTTCGCCATTTTCCACACGGACTGCAGCACAAGCGCGCAGACCGCGATGCGGATTCCGGCAAATGCGTGCTGCACGACAGCGAGATGCGCAAACTGCTGGATAAATGCGGCAATGATCGTGATAATAATCAGCGATGGCGTGATCATGCCTGCCGTGGCGGCAATACCGCCGAGAATGCCGTGCGTCTTGCAGCCGATGAACGTGGACGTGTTCACGGCGATAACGCCCGGCGTACACTGACCGATGGCGTAGTAGTCCATCAACTCGTCCTCAGTCGCCCAGTGGCGGTTTTCAACGACCTCGCGCTGCAGAATCGGCAGCATGGCATAGCCGCCGCCGAACGTGCATACGCCAATCCGTGCAAATGTGAGGTATAGATCAAGGTAAGGATTCAAATGATACAGTCCTTTCGTCAGGAGATAACTTCAATAGTATACACCCGCTGTCGAAAAATGAACAGAATAATCCTGTTAAGAGAATGAAAAAAACGCTCAAAGCAGCAGCTCCAAGCGTTTTCTGTTTACTTTGCGGGAATGACCTCCAGCCAGTAGCCGTCCGGGTCGGAGATAAAATAGATGCCCATTGCCGGATTTTCAAAGCAGATGCAGTCCATTTCCTTGTGCTTTGCGTGTGCGGCATCGAAATCATCCACGCGGAAGGCCAGGTGGAACTCGTTGTCACCGAGGTTGTACGGCTTGTCCCAGTCGCGCAGCCATGTCAGCTCGAGCAGATGCGGCGTTACGCCATCGGTCAGGTATACAATAATGAAGCTGCCGTCCGGTGCGTTGATGCGGCTGGATTCGGTCAGACCGAGAGCCTCCTTATAAAAAGAAAGCGAGCGGTCCAGATCGCGGACGTTGAAGTTGTTGTGTGCAAACGAAAATTGCATAATGATATCCTCCTGATTGCGAATCTACGGTTACTGTACCATGAAGTTATGAAAATTGCAAGCGGACGGCGAAAAGATACAAAACCGGTTTGCATTTAGTGTTGAAATTCTGGCGATGGCTTGCTATAATTAGGTTGAATATTTGCGTCCAAAAAAGGAGGCAGGGGTTTGAAAAAGAGATTACAGAAGATGCTGGCTCCCAACAGCGTAATGTTTTATGTGCTGTTTTTCCTGTTTGCGGTCGTGGGACTTTATTTCTCCCGCGTGTACGGTGCGGCGGGTATTGTGGTGTGTATCATCCTGCGGATTGTTTCGCTGCGTACGAATGCGGCACGGCAGCGGCAGGTGCAGGAACTGATGAACAACATCGAGGTAGACGGCGGAGAGATCCGTCCGGCGGTGACACGCTCGCCGCTGCCGACAGCTGTCGCGCTGGCTACCACGGGTGAGATCGTATGGGCGAATGACGCATTTGCGGAAATCAGCGGTCGAGGGACTGCGGTAAGCGGCGTTCGCATGGGCGAGATCGCACCGACGTTTGAGACCGGCTGGCTCATCAAGGGACAGACCGCGTTCCCGGGCGAGCTTGGCATTGGCAAGCGGCAGTACCATGTATTCGGCAGTCTGGTGCAGAGCGGCGCGGGGCAGCTGATGATGCTGCATTTTATCGACTGCACCGAGTTTGTCCGTCTGCGCGACGCAGCGGAGACTACCCGTCCGGCTATCGCGGTTATCGCGATCGACAACTACGAGGATCTGGTCAAGAATACCACTGACTCGGAAAAATCCAACATTCTGGCGGGTATTGACAAACGTCTGTTTGCCTGGGTGAAGGACTCAAGCGCCGTACTGCGCAAGTACGACCGCGACAAGTATATCTTCGTGATCGAAAGCGCCGAGCTGGACAAGCTGGTCGCGCGCAAGTTCTCCGTTCTGCAGGAGGTGCGCGAGATTGAGAACCACGAGGGCGTTGTAGCTACTCTGTCCATCGGTATCGGACGCGACGGCGAAACGCTTGCGGAAAGCTATCAGTTTGCCGGACTTGCTATCGACATGGCGCTGTCCCGCGGCGGCGACCAGGCGGTTATCAAGAATAAATTTAACTTTGCCTTCTTCGGCGGACTGAGCGAAGAAGTCGAGAAGCGCACCAAGGTCAAGAGCCGCGTGGTTGCCAACGCACTCAGCCAGCTGATTCGAGACTCGTCTCAGGTGCTGGTCATGGGCCATAAGAACAGCGATATGGACGCCATCGGCGCTGCTGCCGGTATGGTCTGTGCCGCGCGCGTCAAGGGCAGACCGGTGCACATTGTTGTGGACCGTCAGCACACCATGGCAAGTGACCTGATCGAGCGGCTGGAAACCCAGTCTGAGTACAAGGGTGTGTTCATCAGCGCCGAGGATGCGATGATCGCGTGCGATTTCAACACGCTGCTTATCGTGGTGGACGTAAACCGTCCTGGCTATGTGGAGAGCGCGGCGCTGCTCGAATCTATCAACAAGATCGCAGTCATTGACCATCACCGCCGTGCGGCGGATTATATCGAGAACGCAGTCGTATCCCTGCACGAGCCGTATGCGTCGTCCGCATCCGAGCTGGTCAGCGAGTTGCTGCAGTATCTTGTGCCGACCAGCGGCATTCTCACCTGCGAGGCGGAAGCCATGCTGGCGGGTATTTATCTGGATACCAAAGGCTTTTCAACGCGCACCGGCGTCCGCACATTTGAGGCGGCAGCGTATCTGCGCCGCGCAGGTGCGGAGTCGAGCGATGTCAAGCGCCTGTTCCAGTCCAGCTTTGACCAGTATATGGAGCGCCAGAAGCTGATTTCTTCCGCGCGCGACTGCGGTCAGGGTGTTATCTTTGCCATCACCGGCGAGGAGGTGGACCGCATTGCGGCCGCACAGGCAGCGGACGAGCTGCTGTCCATCATCGGCACACATGCAAGCGTTGTTGCGTTCCGCAGCGGCAATGATATGGCGGTTTCCGCTCGTGCGGCAGGCCACGTCAATGTGCAGCTGCTGATGGAGAGACTCGGCGGCGGCGGCAACCATTCGGCGGCCGGTGCACAGCTGAAGAATACCACGCCGGAGGAGGCCGACAAGCTGATCACGGATGCCATTCGCGGCTACTTCGACGATCAGCGGACCGAGAAGCAGGACGACAACAAATAACAGTCTGTCGGAAAAGGCGTTTCACGACAGCCGTAATTAGACCGAAAAGCAGGCGAAGCTGTTCGCCGCATTCGATATAGGGCAATACCGCATAATTGAACAAGAGCGGTTTTGCCCTCAGTACACACAAAAGGAGTAATCATCATGAAAGTAATTCTCAAGGCCGACGTTAAGGGCAAGGGCAAAAAGGGCGAGCTGATCGAGGTCAGCGAGGGCTACGGCCGCAACTTCCTGATGCCGCGCGGTCTGGCAGAGCCGGCAACCGCGGATAACCTGAACGTCAAGAAGGCGCAGGATGAGGCACACGCACGCAAGATCGCACTCGAGCAGCAGGCAGCCCGCGAGGCAGCCGAGAAACTCAAGGAGAGCCCGGTAAAGGTTCCGGCCAAGGGCGGCACGGGCGGCCGTCTGTTCGGCGCTGTTACCTCCAAGGAAATCGCTGAGGAGCTGAACAAGCAGTACGGTCTGAACGTACCGAAGCAGAAGATCGTGCTCGAGGAGCCGATCAAGACCTTCGGTGTACACCGCGTAAAGGCAAAGCTGTATCAGGATATCGCAGGCGAGATTCTGGTGCAGGTAGTCGAGGCGTAACCTGCACCTATAGGGGACTTCAAAAGTCCCCTATATACGAAATGTGGTTCCGGAGAAACCACATTTCGATACCCGAATGTCGCGCTCTAAGAGCGCTGGGTCGGGGTACAAAAAGACCCGGCAAAGCTGGGCCTTTTTGTGTGCCGCTCTGCGGCACGGATTGAATGCCGTCGCATAGCGGCGGTCGCCTGAGGGCGGGCCAATGACTCGGTTTTCCATTCGGAAAACCTGTCATGTGGTCGCGCTTTGCAAGCAAAGCGGGATTTGATTGACGCAGGCGATGCCTGCGTTGTCATTTTTTGTTCCTCATTCTCAATTCTCCATTTTCCATTCTCAATTTGTTAGCGGAGGAAGGTAAGTAAGTGCCCGACGAACTTTTAATGCGGCAGGTGCCGCAGGATCTGACTGCGGAGCAGTCGCTTTTAGGCGCGATGCTGGTCGATCCGAATTGCATTCCTGAGGTCATCGAGCAGGTGCGCGCCGATGATTTTTACGCGGAAGAAAACAAGCGCATCTTTGAGACCATCTACTCGATGTTCAACGGCGCACAGCGTATTGACCCGGTAACCGTTCTGGATATGCTCACGCGCATGGGCTACTACGACGAGGCCGGCGGCCGCGCGTATCTCTTTCAGCTGATGGAGGTCACGCCGGGTGCGCGGAACGTCAACGAATATGTCCGCATCGTGCGTGACAAGAGCCTGCTGCGCCAGCTGGCGGATGCGGGCAGCGAGATTCAGCAGAACGCCCTCGAAGCCCACGGCGAAGCCTCCGGCATTGCCGAGCTGGCGGAGCAGCGCATTTACAGCATTCGGCAGGGACGTGAAATTAAGGGCCTGTCACGGCTTTCTGAGGTTATCGCCGATCTGTATACCGAACTGGACGAGCGTGCCCGGTCGGACAGTGAAATTCCCGGTATGTCCACTGGCTTCCACGCGCTGGACACGGCGCTGACCGGTCTCAATAAATCTGACCTGATTCTCATTGCGGCACGACCCGGCATGGGCAAGACCGCCTTTGCGCTCAACGTGGCGCTCAATGCGGCTAAGGCAAGTGTCAAGAATAAGGAGCGCGGCGACAAAAAGGGCACCGGCGTGTGCGTGTTCCAGCTTGAGATGGGCAAGGAACAGCTGGCCAGCCGTTTTCTGTCGAGTGAGGCACTCATCGAGTCGCAGAAGCTGAAAACCGGCAATCTGGACGGTGACGACTGGGTAAAGATCGCGCGTGCGTCCGGCGTGCTGGCAGGACTGAATATCTATGTGGACGACAATCCGGCCATCACGGTTGCGGAGATCAAGGCGAAATGCCGCAGACTGGGCGACGAACTCGGTCTGATCGTCATCGACTATCTGCAGCTGATGCACGTCGGCGGCCGCCACATGGATAACCGTGTGCAGGAGGTCGCAGAGATTTCGCGTTCGCTGAAAATTATGGCGAAGGAACTCAATGTTCCGGTCGTGTGTCTGTCGCAGCTGTCGCGTGCGTCCGAGCAGCGCTCGGATAAGCGCCCGATGCTGTCCGACCTGCGAGAGTCCGGCGCGATCGAGCAGGACGCCGACATCGTTATGTTTATCTACCGCGACGATTACTACGATGATGAAAGCGAAAATAAAAATATCGCAGAAATTATCATTGCGAAAAACCGTCACGGTGCGACCGGCACCATTGAGCTGCAGTGGGTCGGTCAGTATACCACGTTCTCCAATCCGGACCGCATTCACGAGGAGTAAGCCATGCTGGATACGGTAAAACGGACGATTTCTGACTATATGATGCTTGAAACCAGCGAAAATGTGCTGGTTGCCCTGTCCGGCGGTGCGGATTCCACAGCGCTTCTGCTGAGTCTGCGCGAGCTGGGGTATCCGGTGCGGGCATTTCACCTCAACCACTGTCTGCGCGGTGCAGAGTCCGACCGGGACGAAGCCTTCTGCCGCAGGCTGTGTGAGAAGCTCGGCGTGGAACTGACGGTCGAGCGCGTGGACATAGCCGCTGCCGCAGGCGATTCCGCGGTGGAGGAGACCGCGCGGCGTATTCGCTATGCACGGCTGGAGCATGCCGCGCACGGAGCCAAAATCGCGGTGGCGCACAATGCGGACGACAATCTGGAGACCATGCTGTTCCATTTGGTGCGCGGCACAGGTGCGAAAGGTCTCACGGGCATTCCGCCGGTGCGCGGACGCATCATTCGGCCTCTCATCGCGGTCGAGCGCAGCGAGATCGAAGCCTTTCTGCGCGAGCGCGGACAGGATTTCGTCACGGACAGCACGAACGCGGATACAGTTTATACGCGCAACCGCCTTCGTCAGGAGGTCGTTCCCGTTCTGCGGGAATTGAATCCGCAGGCGGCGCAGGCGGCAGCACGGCTTTCGCGTCAGCTTCGGCAGGACGAGACTTGCCTGCAGAGTTATGCACAGACCTGTGTACAACTTTGTGCAGTCGGGAACGGCGCGTGGAAAATTCAGCCTCTGCGGGAAGCCGCACCGGCGGTTCGCAGCCGAGCGCTGCGGCTGCTGCTCGAAAATGCGGATATGCCGCTCAAAGACGTAACTGCAAAGCATATTACTGCGCTCGAGCATCTGCTGGAAACCGCGTCTCCGTCTGCGGAAACCGATTTGCCGAACGGCTATTTCGCAAGACGTGAATATGACGTTCTGCGCATCATTTCCAAGGCTGAAACTGCGGTCGAGCGGCCGGAAATCCCGCTTACCCTACCATTTGCAGGGACGATCTGGAAGGACACGGTAAAGCTCGCCGCAAAAAAATTAGAAAAATCCGAAGTTTTTTACAAAACATTCAATACTTTTTGCCTGGATTGTGGTACAATAGATTTTGAATCGCTGTGTGTTCGCACGCGGCGCACCGGAGATACCCTGCGGCTGACCGAAAACGGCGGCAGCAGATCGCTCAAAAAGCTGATGATCGACCGAAAGATTCCGCGCTATATGCGGAATGCGATGGCCGTCATCGCAGATAAAAACGGCGTGATCGCGGTGCAGGATATCGGTGCGGACTGCAGCAGAACAGCCAAAAATAACGCAAATACACTGCAGATTACAGTAAAGGGGTTATCGAAAAATGGCTTATAATATGCGAGATGACATCAAGGAAGTTTACTTTACCGAGGAGCAGCTTCACGAAAAGGTAGCAGAGCTGGGTGCGCGTATCACGGAGGACTACCGCGACAAGAACCCGCTGATCGTCAGTGTGCTCAAGGGCTCCTATGTGTTCATGGCCGACCTGACCCGCGCCATTGATACGCCGTGCAACGTGGATTTCATGGTCGTATCCAGCTACGGCAAGGGCACCAAGACCTCCGGCGAGGTGCAGATCATCAAGGATATCGCACAGCCGATCGACGGCCGCGACCTGCTGATCGTTGAGGATATTCTGGATTCCGGCGTAACGCTGCATTATCTGATGCAGATCCTTGCAGCACGCGGCGCAAATTCCATCCGCCTGTGCACGCTGCTCTCCAAGCCGGAGCGCCGCAAGATTCAGGTTGATGTGGACTATCTCGGCTTTGAGATTCCGGACGAGTTCGTAGTCGGCTACGGTCTTGACTACGCGGAAAAGTATCGCAATCTGCCGTATATCGGCATACTTAAGCCGTATGTTTACGGCGGCGAGTAATTTAGGGAAGAGGTGTTAAACCGATTTGAAAGGCAAAATGAAAGGCTTCGGCCTTTACCTGATCATACTGGTGTGCCTGCTGGCGGGCGTCAGCTATGTGGTCAGCCAGACACAGCAGACAGAAACGCTGTCCTATAATCAAATCTATAACTATTTTATGGATGGCGATGTTGACCAGTACGACGTGGACGACACCACGCTGACCATGCATTTGAAAAAGGAAAACCAGACGTACACTTACGATTTGGGCGACTACAGAAGCGTGTTCTATAATGATCTGGGTGAGACTATTCAGCAGCAGATGCGGGATGGCACGCTGACCAAGGTCGATTACCGCACGGCGATCATTCCGTGGTGGGCACAGTTCCTGCCGTATGTGATCCTGATCGTGCTGCTGATCGCGTTCTGGTGCTTTATGATGAACAAGCAGTCCGGCGGCGGAGCAGGTCCGATGCAGTTTGGCAAGGCCCGTGCAAAGCTGGCGCAGGACGATAAGCGCAAGGTCACCTTCAATGATGTGGCAGGCGCGGATGAAGAAAAGGCCGAGCTGCAGGAAATTGTTGAGTTCCTCAAGAATCCGCAGAAGTTCGTGCAGATCGGCGCGCGTATTCCGAAGGGCGTGCTGCTGGTCGGCCCTCCGGGCACCGGTAAGACCCTGATCGCGCGTGCGGTTGCAGGCGAGGCGGGCGTACCGTTCCTGTCTATTTCGGGTTCGGACTTCGTTGAGCTGTACGTCGGTGTCGGCGCATCGCGTGTGCGCGACCTGTTTAAAGAAGCGACGAAAAATGCGCCCTGTATCATCTTTATCGATGAGATTGATGCAATCGGCAGAAGCAGAGATTCCAAATACGGCGGCGGAAATGAAGAGCGTGAGCAGACGCTGAACCAGCTGCTTTCTGAGATGGATGGTTTTGATACTTCGAAGGGAATTCTGGTTCTGGGGGCGACCAACCGTCCGGAGATTCTGGACAAGGCACTGCTGCGTCCGGGACGATTTGACCGCCGGATTATCGTAGATAAGCCCGACTTAAAGGGACGCGTAGAGATCCTCAAGGTGCACGCCAAAGACGTCAAGATGGACGAAACGGTTGATTTCGATGCAATTGCGCTCGCGACGAGCGGCGCGGTCGGCTCTGACCTTGCCAATATGATCAACGAGGCTGCGATCAATGCAGTCAAAGAGGGCAGGGAATATGTCTGCCAGAAGGATCTGTTTGAAGCGGTCGAGCAGGTACTGGTCGGCAAGGAGAAAAAAGACCGGATCATGAGCGCGCAGGAGCGTAAGATCGTATCCTATCATGAAGTAGGTCATGCGCTGATTGCGGCATTGCAGAAAAATTCCGAGCCCGTGCAGAAGATCACGATCGTGCCCCGTACGATGGGGGCTCTTGGCTATGTCATGCATGTGCCGGAAGAGGAAAAGTATTTAAACACAGAGGCGGAAATCCATGATATGCTGGTCGGCTATCTGGGCGGCCGCGCGGCGGAAGAAATTGTATTTGATACGGTAACGACAGGCGCTTCGAACGATATCGAGCAGGCGACCGGTCTGGCACGCTCTATGGTAACCCGTTTCGGTATGAGCAAAAAGTTCGGTTTGATTGGGCTGGAATCCGTAGAAAGCCAGTATCTGGACGGCAGGACGGTTTTAAACTGCTCCGATGCGACGGCGGCTGAGATCGATCAGGAAGTCATGCGTATCCTGAAAGAATGTTATCAGGAAGCACTGGAGCTGCTGTCCGCAAACCGTGAGGTGATGGATCAGCTGGCGGCGCATCTGATTGAAAAAGAGACGATCACCGGCAAGGAATTTATGCAGATCTACAGACAGGCCAAGGGACTGCCGCAGGAAGAACCGGAGCAGACTGCCGGCGCGCAGATGAAGGCGGCAGAACAGACTGCAGACGCAGAGAACCCGAGCCAGTCCGACGCAGGAAACAGCTATGGCACAGCACCTGCATCGGGCACAGACACCGAAGCGCAGCCGCAGTCTTCCACGCCGAAGCCATGGGAAGAGTTCGCACGCCAGCAGCAGGAAAGAGAAGACAGCTTTTTCTCGGGAGATACACAGCAGCCGGCGGATCCATCTGACGCCGAACAGAGCCAGGAACAGGATAAGCCCTGGATTCCTCCGACGCCGAAGCCGGAGAATAAAGGACCGGTAGGACGTTTTTCAGGAGCCTCCCTTCCGGACGACGAGAAGAAATAGGAAAGCTTATCGTAAATGCTATACACGAAGTGTTAAGCATGGCGGCAGAACCGGAGTGAAAGAACGTTTGTCAGGGACTATGGAAACATAGTCCCTGCTGTATTAGAAGGGGAGAACGCGACATGTTTGTAATAGAAGAAGAGCTGAAAAAACTGCCGCAGAAGCCCGGCGTGTACCTGATGCACGACGCACAGGACAATATCATTTATGTCGGCAAGGCGATTCGCCTGCGCAGCAGAGTACAGTCGTATTTCCGTGAGAAAATTAACCGCGGACCACAGATTGAAAAGATGGTAACGCAGATAGCCCGGTTTGAATATATTGTAACGGATTCGGAGCTGGAAGCCCTGGTTCTGGAAAACAATCTGATCAAGGAACACAATCCGAAATACAACACACTGCTCAAGGATGATAAAACCTATCCCTATATTAAGGTCACAGTCGGGGAGGCATATCCGCGCGTGCAGTTTTCCAGACTGATGAAAAAGGACAAATCGAAGTATTTCGGGCCGTTTACCTCTGCGGCGGCGGTCAAGGATACGATCGAGCTGTTAAATAAGCTGTTCAAACTGCGTACCTGTAACCGGGTACTGCCGCGGGACTGTGGGTTGGAACGCCCGTGCTTAAATTATCACATCGGGCAGTGTATGGCTCCGTGTCAGGATTATGTGAGCCGCGAGGAGTACCGGGCACATGTGGACAAGGCGCTGGAGTTTTTAAACGGCAATTATAATATGATTTTAAACGATCTGCAGAAAAAAATGGAAGAAGCGGCGGAGGCCCTGGAATTTGAGGAAGCCGCCCGGTACCGCGATCTGTTCAACAGCGTAAAGCAGGTGCCCCAGAAGCAGAAAATCACGGACAGCGACGGGGAGGACAAGGACATCATCGCGCTGGACAAGGACGGAAGCGACGCAGTGGTACAGGTGTTTTTCGTGCGTAGCGGCAAGCTGATCGGGCGCGAGCATTTTTATATGACGCATGTGGAGGATTCGGATAAGGCGCAGATTCTGCTGGATTTTGTGAAACAGTTTTACGCCGGAACACCGTTCGTACCGCGGGAATTGATTTTACAGAAAGAAATAGATGACATACCGGTATTAGAAGAATGGCTGACCGCACGCAGGGGCGCGAGGGTATATATCCGCGTGCCGCGGAAGGGACAGAAGGAAAAGCTGGTGGAGCTTGCGGAAAAAAATGCAAAGCTCGTCCTGGAAAAAGACCGGGAGCGAATTGCGCGCGACGAGGCGCGTACGGTCGGTGCGGTGCGGCAGATCGCACAGCTGCTGGATTTACCGATGCTCGACCGGATGGAGGCGTTCGATATTTCCAACATCAGCGGCTTTGAAAATGTCGGCTCGATGGTCGTTTATGAAAAGGGCAAGCCCAAGCGCAGCGATTACCGAAAATTCAGAATCAAAACGGTAGCAGGACCGGACGACTATGCCTGCATGCGCGAGGTTCTGACGAGACGCTTTGAACACGGCTTAAAAGAGACGAAAGAGCTGGAAGAAAAAAATCTGTCCGGGGAGTTCGGAAGCTTTGCACGGTTTCCGGACCTTTTGCTGATGGATGGCGGACGCGGGCAGGTCAACATCGCGCAGCAGGTGCTGGACGAGCTGCATTTAAACATTCCGGTCTGCGGCATGGTAAAGGATGACAATCACCGGACCAGGGGACTCTACTATAATAATGTTGAGATCCCCATCGACCGCCATTCCGAGGGCTTCAAGCTTGTGACGAGGATCCAGGATGAGGCACACCGGTTTGCAATCGAATACCACAGGTCACTGCGCAGCAAGGATCAGGTCAAGAGCGTGCTGGATGAAATCCCGGGCGTGGGCCCTGCGCGGAGAAAGGCGCTGATGAAAAGCTTTCCATCGATTTATGAGATCCGGGACGCGACGGCAGAGCAGATTGCGATGCAGGCAGATTTGCCAATGTCCGTGGCGGAAGAAATCTATGAATTTTTTCATAACCACCAAGAGGAAGATTGCCGGGAATAATGATCTGTGATAAAATAAAACAAAGTATGGCATAAAAACAGAGTTCCTGATGTCAGGAACTACTGTCTGCATGTCCTGGAAAAGAGAGGATGGATTATGGCAAGCATCAGTTTATTGAAGATTGCGGAAAAAATGAAGCTGGAAAATCTGACTCCTGAAATCAATCTGAAGGGGATTAAGGTTACGTTGCCGGATATCAACCGACCGGCACTTCCTATGGCGGGCTATTTTGAACACTTTGAGGCGACCCGTCTGCAGGTGATTGGATTCGTAGAATACTCTTATGTTAAGAGAATGTCGGAAAAAGAAGAGAAGGAGATGCTGGAGAAGCTTCTGGATTACCCGATTCCCGGCATTATTTTCTGTCGTGAACTGCATCCGGATGAGCTGTTTCGGCAAATTGCCATTGAAAAAGGCGTTCCGCTTCTGATGACCAAGCGTGCGACAAGTTCGTTTACGGCAGAGCTGATCCGTTGGCTGAATGTCAAGCTGGCACCCTGCATTTCTGTGCACGGCGTACTGGTTGACGTATATGGCGAAGGCGTCCTGATTACAGGCGAGAGCGGAATCGGTAAATCCGAGGCGGCGCTTGAGCTGATTAAGAGAGGACACCGTCTGGTAACGGACGATGTTGTAGAGATCCGCAAGGTCAGTGAGGAAACACTGGTCGGAACTGCACCGGATATCACAAAGCACTTTATCGAGCTGCGCGGTATTGGTATTGTGGACGTCAAGGCGCTGTTCGGTGCTTCGAGTGTCCGCGAGACACAGAATATCGACCTCGTAATCCGTCTGGAAGAGTGGGACAAGGACAGAGAATACGACCGTCTCGGACTGGAAGAGGAATATACGGAATATCTGGGCAACAAGGTTGTCTGCCACAACATTCCGATCCGTCCCGGCAGAAACCTGGCAATTATTTGCGAAACGGCAGCTGTTAACCACAGACAGAAAAAGATGGGATACAATGCAGCACAGGAGCTTTACCGCCGTGTGCAGGAAAATCTCACAAAAAAATCTTCGGACGATGATGAGTAAAAGCCCGGAGTCAAAAGAATAGCATAAATGGAGGCAATATCAGTCATGGAAAGAAAAAACGCATGGGAGAAATACCCGGAAGGCAAAAAAAGAGAAGAGGTATTTCAGTTTGCAGAGGATTACAGAAAATTTATTTCTGAGTGCAAAACAGAGCGTGAATGTACCACAGAATTTGCAAAAAGAGCCGAGAAAGCAGGTTTTGTAAATCTGGATGAAGTATTAGAAAAAGGAACAAAATTAAAAGCAGGCGACCGTGTGTATGCGAATAACATGGGAAAAGGAATTGCCATGTTCGTGATCGGAAAGAAAGGCTTAGAGGCTGGAATGAACATCCTTGGCGCACATATCGATTCCCCGCGTATGGATTT
>ERZ827104.1452-NODE-1452-length-20930-cov-60.202156_pt1 | contig 20930 bp, 13 predicted proteins | sample MGYA00519781_ERZ827104 | MGnify/ENA primary metagenome ERZ827104 (study PRJEB31778, sample SAMEA3449257) | human gut metagenome | biome: human gut; feature: human-associated habitat; material: faeces | place: United Kingdom | collected 2010/2012 ...
CGGGCCCCCGTCAATTCCTTTGAGTTTCACCGTTGCCGGCGTACTCCCCAGGTGGGATACTTAATGCTTTCGCTTGGCCGCTGACAGTATATCGCCAACAGCGAGTATCCATCGTTTACCGTGTGGACTACCAGGGTATCTAATCCTGTTTGATACCCACACTTTCGAGCCTCAACGTCAGTTACAGCTTAGCAGGCTGCCTTCGCAATCGGGGTTCTTCGTGATATCTATGCATTTCACCGCTACACCACGAATTCCGCCTGCCTCAACTGCACTCAAGGGAACCAGTATCAACTGCAATTTTACGGTTGAGCCGCAAACTTTCACAACTGACTTAATCCCCCGTCTGCGCTCCCTTTAAACCCAATAAATCCGGATAACGCTCGCATCCTCCGTATTACCGCGGCTGCTGGCACGGAGTTAGCCGATGCTTATTCATACGGTACATGCAAAGGCCCACACGTGGACCACTTTATTCCCGTATAAAAGAAGTTTACAATCCATAGGACCTTCATCCTTCACGCTACTTGGCTGGTTCAGGCTCGCGCCCATTGACCAATATTCCTCACTGCTGCCTCCCGTAGGAGTTTGGACCGTGTCTCAGTTCCAATGTGGGGGACCTTCCTCTCAGAACCCCTATCCATCGTCGGCTAGGTGGGCCGTTACCCCGCCTACTACCTAATGGAACGCATCCCCATCGCTTACCGATAAATCTTTAATCTTAATTACATGTGTGCTTAAGATACCATCAGGCATTAATCTTTCTTTCGAAAGGCTATTCCTGAGTAAGCGGGAGGTTGGATACGTGTTACTCACCCGTGCGCCGGTCGCCATCAAACTTAGCAAGCTAAGTTCATGCTGCCCCTCGACTTGCATGTGTTAAGCCTGTAGCTAGCGTTCATCCTGAGCCAGGATCAAACTCTTCATTGTAAAATATCTTTTTACTCTTGCGAGTACTTTTGTCTCTGTTCAGGTAACCGAATGTCTTTACTTTGTTCAAATATTGACGGTTCTTTCTTTTTCACCGCATATACATTATTATATATGACAGCTACTTCTTGTACTACATCTTCGTTTGTTTATCTAAAGTCTTTCAAAGAACTATTTCCTTTTTCGTGGCTTCCGTTCGTTGTCGAAAGCGTTTGCAAAGTTAGGAGCTTTTTTCGAAACCGCCAAACTTTTTCGAAAGTTTTTTTTCAAAAAGTTTTTTTGGCGGCGGAAGCTGACTTCGTCCGGCTGCCGTTCTCGCTCCCTTAACGCCGTTAAGGTAAGATACTTGGACCGCCGCAGAACCGCTGCTTCCTGCTCCGTTTCCTTTCAGATTGTCATCTCTTCAACGTCTTTCCCTCTCGAAAGCGGGTGCAAAATTACGCACTTTTTCGCTTTCTCCAACTTTTACCCACACTTTTTTTCAAAATTTTTGCAAGAAAATTCATAAATCGCTGTGTCTCAGGTATGTTTTACGACATATTTTTCGGAATGAGGGAAAGGAAGCCGGGAGGGGTACTCAATATATTATTACGCGCGTGCAGGTGCGCGCGCGTCTGGACCGTGTGGAAAAAAGCCGGAAAGGTGAAAATTCCTGCCGGATGGAGCGAAAAATACCTCTGGAAGGATGGGATTCTTTATCGGATGACACGAAAAAAATCCGAAAATACTCCCCGAGAAAAGGAAAAAATGTTCGTTCGGACGGAAAATTCATTCCGGGAAATAAGGATTTTTCCTTTGAAAAAATTCAGAAGAAGCGCAAAAAATATCGAAACGGGCAGAAAAATTTCTCAGTTCCACTCGGGAAAAGGCAGGAAAAATTATTCCGACGAAGCGAAAAAATCTCAGAAAACGGATGATCCGGATGAAAAAACAGCAGATTATTTTTTGCAAGCGGACGGAAAAATGCAGAAAAGGATGCGAGGCAGGACAGAAAAATCTGCCGGAGCATCCGAAAAAATATGAAAATACCCAGACGAAAAGAGAATAAATGCATATCCGGAAGGATGGTTCATTCTGAAAAAATGGATTTTTTATCAAAAGAATACGGAGAAAAAGACAGACTGATGGAAAAGAAACATAAGGATCATAACCGACAAGGTAGAAAAACACTTAAAAAAAACGGATAGGTAAACGAGAAAACCGGACTCTTTCACTCAAAAAGACAGGGAACGCCCAAAAAAATCCGGAAGCCTGAATAAAAAATACGGGAGGTCCAGAAAAAACATGCTGGAATTTCCTCCGGTTTTTGTACAAAAAATATTTTGTTTTGTACAAATTCCAGAAAGTTTTGTACAAAAGCATGAAACAACAGCGGGAGAAGTCAAAGAAAATATAGAAGATTTTTTCTCAAAGCAAACTCAAATAATAAAACCTAAACAAGAAATAAAGGAACCGTTCCGCCAAAAGAATAAAACGTTTAGTTCTACAACAGTCATTACCCTTATATAAAGATAGGTATTTAGCCCAAACAAGCTGCATATAGTAAGAATTGGGAATAAGGTATTCCAGCACTGAACCAATCGTTATCTTCATGGAATACGAAACCGTAATGCAAACCGCATCCGTTCTTAATAAGTCAGATTTCTACAATTTCATCTTCAGTCAGACACTTGATAATCAGATACATTTAAAATATCAAAGCAACAAAAAACAATTTAAAGGTTTGACGCAGTTCAATTTACGTTATATAGAATATAAAAGCATCACCTCCTCTCCCACACTATTAATAAGACTATCCTTTTGCCATTTATGTATTCTAAAATAATTGCTAATATTAAAGACTATTTCTTTCTACAACATCCTATCATCTTTTAAAATCTCAGTTTTATAAATAGATATTAAGTAAAAGTTGAAAGACATAAATATCCAACAAATACACAAAAACATTTTATATCAACATACAAAATAATTTATTTTATTAAATCATAGCAAAAAGAGATGGAATAAAACAGACTCAAATCCCTATAAAACAAGACATTAATATTAATTTAGATTTATTTAGCCTTAAAAAAACATTATTACAAATAGAAACTAAAGAATCAACGTAGTGCATCTATTTTTAAAAATTTTCAAATAAAATTATACAAAATATTGCTTTATTAATATATTTTCTATACGTTTGCGCTTAAAATTCTACAATAACTATAAGCTATGAAGTTAAAGAAATCCTCTTATTATTGCTTATCGCAAGCAACCCCTCCTCTCAAAAACTGGTTGCACAGCAACAAGCTTCGTTATCTGGTTTTAGCCGCAAGTGTATTTCCAATGCTAGGTACACAGCTATATGCAACCACAGATAATAGTCTGAACCAAACGACTCAATCAGCTCAGACGAATAAAGTAACTTACCACGGTACTGTTATAGACGAAAATGGCAATCCATTGCCAGGAGTAAACATCACCTATAAAAATGCAAAAGGTGTGGGCGTCATTACAGATGTTGACGGTAATTTCACCCTTGCAGTTCCTACAAATGTACACTCTCTTATTTTTTCCTATGTAGGAATGAAAACACAGACTGTACGTATATCCAGCCCCTCAGAAAAAGTGAAAGTGCGTATGGAACCCGATGCCGTAGCTATTCAGGAAACCGTCATCACCGGTATCTATACCCGAAAAGCTGAGAGCTTCACCGGATCTATGGCTACTTATTCGGAAAAGGAACTGAAAACGGTCGGCAACCAGAACGTGCTGCAAAGCTTGAAAGTTCTTGATCCGTCGTTCATCGTGCTGGAAAACAACCTGTCCGGATCTGACCCGAACGCCACCATGAACCTGAACATTGGAGGTAATACCAATATCGTGGGACTGGAAACGGAATATACCACCAACCCGAACCAACCGCTTTTCATTCTGGATGGATTTGAAACAACTCTGTCTACCATTACCGACTTGAGTATGGACCGAGTAGCAAGTATCACCATCTTGAAGGATGCCGCGTCTACCGCCATCTACGGTGCGAAGGCTGCCAATGGCGTAGTAGTAGTAGAAACCAAAAAAACCGGAAGCCGGAAGATTACAATTCAACTACAACGGTAACTTTGGTCTGGAATGGGCCGACCTGACCGACTATAACCTGATGAACTCTTCCGAAAAACTTCAATATGAAAAGCTTGCCGGATATTACGGATCACTGGACGCCAACGGAAACATTATCGATGAATATTACCAGAATCTGTACAACCAGCGTATGCTGAGAACCAAACAGGGTATTGACTCATACTGGATGAACGAACCGTTGCAAACCGGCTTCACCCAAAGCCACAACATCTTTGCCGAAGGTGGTGATGCTGCATTCCGCTATGGTATTGGTATGACCTACACACAAACTCAAGGTGTCATGAAAAATTCTAACCGTGACGTCTTGAATGGAAACGTACAGTTGACATACCGTATCGATAAATTCGCGTTTACAAACCAGACCAATATCACAAATACCGATGTAGAAAACCCGACGGTTTCGTTCAGTGATTTCGCCCGCACCAACCCGTTCTATGATAAATACAATGAATACGGAGAAATAGACCAGGTTATTGAAGAAATCCAAACAATCAGCGGCGGTACACAATATATTACTAACCCGCTATGGGACTTGAACCAGAAAAGTTACGACAAGAACAATCAGTTGTCGTTTACCAATAACTTCCAGATAGAATACCGTCCGTTGCCAGAGTTACGTATTCGAGGCAAACTGGGTATCATCGTGGGACGGAGCAATTCCAAACAGTTCGATTCCCCAGAAATGAGCAAGTATCTGACTACCGACCAACTGAAACGAGGAAGTTACTCAGAATCGAACACCAAATCGTCTTCATACGATGGAAGCCTTGACATATCATACGGAAAGACTTTCGGCAAACACACCGTAAACGCCATTGGTGGTATGCAGATTAGTGAAAACAATTCCAATCTGTCTATGTTCCAGGCAATCGGCTACTCCAGCGACTTGTTCTCAAACCCGAACTTCGCCAATGGTTATCCCGAAGGTGGAAGACCGAGCTCTTCAATTTCAAAATCGAGAACAGCCAGCTACTATGCTAACTTCAACTATGGTTATCAGTTGAGATACTTGTTGGATTTCAACTTACGTACCGATGGTTCTTCTGTATATGGAGTAAACAATCCGTTCTCTACTACCTGGTCTTTAGGTTTGGGATGGAACATCCACAACGAAGCATTCTTCAACAAGAACGGCGTTCTCAATTACTTGAAACTGAGATATTCAGTCGGTAACCCGGGAAATGCCAACCTGAATGCCAAGATGGCCAACAGTATTTATACGTACTACACACAGTATCCAAACATGTTCGGTCTGGCAGCCCTGATCAGTTCATGGGGTAACAGCGGATTGAAATGGCAGCGTACCAACGAACACAACGTGGGTATCGATATCGAAATGTTCCACAACCGTCTGCGTTTGAGCACCGATTTCTTTATTAAGAAAACCGACCCGTTGCTGCTGAGCATCGACTTCCCGCCTTCTACAGGTATTACACAAGTACCGATGAACATCGGAGCCATGAAAAATATTGGTACAACTTTCACGGGTAGTTATATCATCATTCGCAAACCGGATATGAACTGGACGGTAAACGCCAACTTGCGCCACATCCGTACAACTTATTATAACATCGGTGACTTGCTGGAAAAATACAATGAAAAAGGACGTACGAACCAGACCCTGACACGATACTATGATGGAGCCAGCAATACAGCTCTCTATGCTGTCCGCTCGGCAGGTATTGACCCGATGACCGGTAATGAAATCTTTATCCGCAAAGACGGTTCGTATACCTTCAAATGGGATTCGGCCGATGAAGTAATCTGCGGAGATTCTACTCCAGACGTTGAAGGTTCATTCGGTACAAGCTTCTACTGGAAAGGCTTCTCTGTCAATGCCATTTTCAGCTACCGCTACGGAGGACAAGCCTTCCTTTCTACCCTCTTCAACAAAGTAGAAAACATCAGCGACGTACAGGTAAAGTACAATCAGGACAAACGTGCACTGTACGACAGATGGCAAAAGCCGGGAGATATTGCCAAGTTTAAACGTATCGATGATACAAGTACTACGAACATGTCATCACGCTTCATTGCCGATGACAATACACTGGAACTCTCTACCGTTTCCGTTGGTTATGAAACCACAGCCGGAAAATGGTTGCAGTCTATCGGTGCTTCTTCATTCAACATACGTATATACGGCAATAACCTGTTCCGCTTGTCAACAATCAAGGAAGAACGAGGTATCGATTATCCGTTCTCCAGAAGAATTTCAGCCTCTGTTGGCATCCGTTTCTAATTATAAAAATTACCATTATGAAAATAAAGAACTTACTGAAAAACCTACTATTAATAACAGCTATCAGCTTCACCACTTCTTCGTGTGCCGACTGGTTGAAAGTGGATATGGAAGATGGTATCATGGAAGACAAGCTGTATAGCGAAAATGAGGGATTCTTTACCGTACTGAACGGTATATACAGCAGTATGAACCAGACTTACGGCTCTACGCTATCGATGGGAGTAATTGATGTGATGGCACAATATTACAATGTACCTGCCAACGGTACACATCCCTATAAAGTATATGCCAACTATGACTATCAGGATAATTCATTCGAAAGTACTTCCAGTTCGCTCTGGCAGAACACATACAAAATGATTGCCAACATCAACGTACTGATAGATCATTGTGATGCTCCGCAGAGTGCACTTTCTTCACGTTACTATCCGATTGTAAAAGGAGAAGCACTTGCCCTGCGTGCCATGTTGCACTTCGATTTACTCAGACTGTATGGCCCTATTTACTCTGCCGAAACAGAATCGAGCCAAGCTATCCCCTATCTGGATATTCCCAACAACAAAGACATCATGCCCATTCTTTCAGCCAAGGAAGTATGTGACAAGATTCTGCAGGACTTGAAAGACGCATCCGATTTGCTGAAGGATGATCCGATTCGTACAGTAGGCGTACAGGCTGACGACACAGGCGAACAGCCTCTCAACAATCAAGATAATCCTACTTTCCTCCGCAACCGCCAGTACCGGCTGAATTACTACGCTGTGCAAGGATTGCTGGCACGCCTTTACATGTGGATGGGAAACAAGACCGAAGCCTATAACTGCGTAAGCCAACTGCTGAATGAGATTACACTTAATCAAACATTCCCATGGGTAACCAGAGCTGCAGCTACCTCTACTTCCGCCCCCGACAGAGTATTCTCTACCGAGGTTATGTTTGGTCTCTACAACACCAGCCGCGGAAACTTGTTCGACGCACTGTTCTCACAGAGTCTGGAAGGTAATGCGCTTACTTTCGTTGGAGGCTTGTCGGGAGACGACTCCAAACTGGCTCAGTTCTACGGTACAAACAGCAGCAGTGACTACCGCCGCAGAATGTGGGAAGAAGTTGTAACCAGCACCGATAGCGAAGGAGCAGAAGGAGGAGGAGTAAGTAACAGCATCACTTATTCATTGAAATACGAACAGGTTAGCACAGATTCCTATTTCAAGTCAATGATTCCACTTATGCGTATCAGTGAAATGTACCTGATCGTAGCTGAATGTACCGACGACTTGCAAGAAGTACAGGCTGCCCTGCACCAGATTCGCTGGAACCGTAACCTGACTACAGACGAAGAAGTAACTGCCGACAACAAAGACCAGTTGATTACAGATGAGTTTGCACGTGAAGTCATCGGCGAAGGCCAGTTATTCTTCTACTACAAGCGTCACGCCATGGAAGAATTTGCATCCGGTACCGACGCAACTAGTACTTACAAGATGTTACTCTCTAATTATGTAGTACCTCTGCCAAAGAGTGAAACAGACAACAGACAATAAAATTTTATCGTATGAAAAAACTATTGACTTATATATGTATGCTGGCGTTTGCCGCATCTTTCACTTCCTGTGAAAAAGAAATCATGGACTACGAAGGCGTAGACGGACTGTATTTCGATGTCCGCTGGGGTAAAGATTTCCGATCTCCCGACCAATGGGCACACCAGTATTATACGCCGGTAGAATTCGGTGCGATGACTGCCAACACCTATACCGCACAAGTACGTGTAACTACCAGTGGTACCATCAAGGATTACGATCGCCCGTTCAGCATTACCATCGGCAAAGATAGTACCGACGCTGTTGCTGGAAGAGATTATGTAGATTTTCCTAAAGACTATGTCATCAAGGCGGGAGAACGTTATGCCTATATAGATATAACCTTCAACCGTACGCCGGAAATGGTAGATGACACTCTGACACTGCAACTGAAGTTAGAGCCCAACGAATATTTCACCTGCCCGTTCACCAACTACGAAGATAATACGAAATATGACCTTCCGGAAACATTCTATGGTTACAACCACGATGCAACTTACCACAAGATCGTTGTCAACGACGTAATGGTACGTCCTGACGGATGGTGGGGACAGAACGGTTTAGGAAGTTTCGGCAGCTTCTCACGTAAGAAATGGCTGCTGATGATGGAAATTACAAATACTACCGTAGAAGACTATGCAGATATGAAAATCATGCCGATGGGACGAGCAGGAGCCATAGCTGAAGCGCTTGCCCGATACTTGCTGGAACAAGCAAAAAAAGGAAGAGAATATGCAGTTCTGGAAGACGACGGTACCATGATGCACTGTCCTACCGTCAACACCATAGACCCGAATGCATGGAAATACGGAGATACTCCAGACGATTACTATAACAAATAATAATTATAAAAACAGGATTTTACTATGAAGCTAACTCATATATTATATCCAGCCATGTTCGGCTGCCTTTTAAGCCTCTACTCGTGTGTGGAAGACAAAGGCTCGTACGATCATCTTCCGGTAAACGAAATTACTGTTACGGGTACAGAAAAAACATATTCTGTGCTGGCTGGTATCACAGAACTGACAATCGAACCTACGATAACCGGGACTATATTGGGAGACGATAACAGCCAGTACGAATATACGTGGTATGCCTGTCAAAAGGATTTAGGAAGCGACCAGCATACCCATACCGTTCTCGGCAATGAGAAAAACCTGAAAACAACCGTAGTCCTGAATCCGGGAAGCTACAACCTGTACCTGATTATCAAAGACAATTCCACCGGTATGGAATGGATCATATCTGATATGACGCTACAGGTCAGTACCTCACTGACTACCGGTTTCTATGTATTGGGTGAAAAGGAAGACGGAGTAATCGGCATAGACTTCCTGAGCATGCCGAACAGCGTAGGCGATACGACTATGATACACGATATCTTTACCAATTCAGAACAGCTCAAGGAACCGAAAGACCTTTTGTATACTGGATACATTGCCAACCCATCCACACCTGTCAACTTATGGCTGATTACGGAAACCGGCTCTTACAAACTGGAAAACTCCATTCAGGAAAAGACCATATTCGATGTCGACCCAACTTATAACGAAGCCTTTACTTTCCCATCTCAGCTTATCAAACATCCGGTGAAAGTACTCGACCAGTTCCCGCACCAGGGAATATACGGAAGAGCATACGATACAAGCAACCGTGGTTTCATTACAGAAGATGGCGTTTTTGCAAGCAGTATCATTTCTGGAGAAATCTTCGCAAGTCCGATCAACCGCTACGATGCATCCACTACCAAACTCTTCAAGCCTTACCCTCTGGGATTCTGCAATCCTTACGGAAGAATGAGTGCCGTAGTATTCTATGATATGGATTCAGAATGCTTTGTATACCTGAAAAACATGTATACTAAATACTGTAGCAAATTGACTGAAACGGCAGGAGCCTTCTCCTGGCAACAGACCAACCGTACCATTGTATATGGAGAAAATAATCCGATATCCAGCTTTGCTTTGATGAAGAGTACGGAAAATAATACGGATTATTATATCTATCAGATGACCATTAACTATTCAACCGTCAGCAAGACCAATGCATACAGCTTTACTACTGCCGAAGCTACAGATATTGACAAGGCTACATTCTATAGTTTCTCTTACGAATATCCTATCATGATTTATACAGCAGGCAACAAACTGTATCAGTTCAACTACGAAACAAAAGTATGCAATGTAGTGAAGACTTATTCAGGAGAAATCACTTATGCAAGTTTCGAATGGCAATCACGTGGTGACTTGGACATTGTAGTCTGCACGTACGATCAAGCTGCAGAAGCTGATAAGAGAGGAACCATCTACAAATACACCATGGGACAAGATTTGAACATTGAACCCATTATGACAGGTGTAGCTCTGGATAAGGAGTTTGTATATTATACTCCTCTGAAGATAAAGAAGATAGAATATCGTAACAGCTCAAGATAACTTAATTCATTTCAAAAGATTGCCGGAGCTGTATTTATATCCGATGAAAAGGAAATAAGTATTCCGGCAATCTCTTTTCGTACAATCAAACATTTTATTCAATTCATCTATTTAATTCCTTATGAAAAAAACACTTACATCAATTCTGCTAGGTCTGACACTGGCAACTGGTACTATCACGGCTCAGACTAATTTCCGCAGCATTGATTTCAACGAAGCACTTAAACAGTCGCAAGCTGAAAACAAGCTTGTATTCATCGATTTCTATACCGACTGGTGCGGTCCTTGCCGTAAAATGTCGAAAGAAGTATTTCCCCAGAAACAAGTGGGCGATTACTTCAACGCTCAATTTGTCTGCATCAAGCTGAATGCCGAAAAAGAAGGAAAGGAACTGGCTCAGAAGTTCGAGGTAAAGGCCTATCCTACCTTCATCATTGCCGACCAGCAAGGGAATGCAAAAGCAACTATCACCGGAGCTTTTCCTGCCGACGCATTTGTAGCTAAAGTAAAAAACGAACTGAATCCGGAAATGACTCCCGAACGCATGAAGCAACGCTATGAAAGTGGTGAAAGAACCCCAGAACTGGTAGATGCCTATGCCATGTCGTTCATGGAACAGAAAAAGATGGATGAGGGTTACAAAATAATTGATGATTATTTCAATTCACTCAGTGACAAACAAAAACTTGCACCCGAAAACCTATTCGTTTTCACACGCTACACGTTCGATGTTTCCGATCCGAAATGTCAATTCTGGACTAAGAATGTTGAAAAGGCAGACAGCAAGACAAAAGAAATAGCACTGGCTCATCTTCAGAAGCTCTATCACTCGGCAACTTCGACTTATCTTTCGGGCTATGTCTTTGCAGAAAACAAATTCAATGAGGCAGAATACCAGCAACTCAAGCAAGATATCTATTCGCTGAAACTGGATCAGAAATATCCGTTTGCTCCCGTATTCGAGTTGATAGAATGCTATGCCAAGGGAGACAAGAAAGCCTATTTCGAAATGTTTAAGCAGAAAAAATCAGAACTCGACTCACAAGATTTCGAACTCATCCTGCTCAACGTTTCACGTTTGTTCCCCAATTCACCGGAACTGATGCCAGAAGTAATCAAATATGTCAGAGCTTCACTTCCTGAATTACGTGGTTCTTCCATCATGATGCTGGGACGTGTGCTGATGAACTTGGAAAAGAACTAACAGATTAATCTACATTTTTATTGAGAGAGGTTTCGTTCCTTGCGAAGCCTCTCTTTTTTGTATAAGCGCTTAACAAGAGACTTCCAGACATATGGGCATAAAAAAAGGAGTACCGCTGTACTCCAACCTTTGTTAACCTTAAATCTAATACTATGAAAAACACAGTGCAAAGATACGGACTATCTCGTTATTAGCAAACAAATGGCCAAGAAAATTGTGTTTTACAACATAAATTAAGAAAAGAGACAAAATCTGTAACAGTGTTTTACAAATTCAAAAGAAAAAACTGAGTTCCCAACTTCAACATATACTTGCATTCAGGAACTCAGTCTATCAAAAGAGAGGAAATAATACGTTTAAAAGTCTTATTTCACCGTTACTTCATCGATAAAGAACCATGAAGGATGACCTACTCCATAATGCCAGGGAGGACATACCTTGGTACCCGTCACTTCCACTTTCAGGTATCGTGCCTGTAAAGGAGTATCCGATTCAGCTTTCACCCCTCTGAAAAGTACTTTTCCTGAACGTTCTTCTGGCATATCAATTGTTTTCCATGCCTGATAATTTTCACCATCTATCGAATAGCTATACGATACGCTCAACGGGAAAAGAACCCATGCCCCTATCTGGTGAAGGAAATCTGTTTCAATGCTTCTTACCTCCTTCACTTCACCTAAATCGAGTATAAAAGCTCCATCGGTACCTTCCCAGCCAATCCAGCTTTCTACGAAACCGGCACCTCCGAACAATCCGTCGGTCAATGCTGTTTCACCTAATTTCTCGTAACGTTCGTGAGGACGCTGCAACCAGATAACTTTAGCTCCTTTTGCCAAATTGACATTTTCTTTCGGCAAATAACGCTCACGATACAACTTGCAATAATCCAATGCGTGATTGTTACGCTCATTCAACATCGGATCGCCCATACGTTTAGCTTCCTGTTCAAAATAATCCAGTTTTTGCGTTACAGCCGTCAAATCTTTCTCGGTTTCCGTACGCAACAGCTCCAGTTCGGAATAAAGCAACGGCATGCGTGCTCTCTTTACCCGCTCCAGTAAGACAGTATCACTGCTGACTGCAGCTTCAGCCTCATCAAACAGTTTCTGATACCGTCTCATCAATGCCGGACGCAGCATACCGTTCTTGTGAGAAACAGGAGAATCGTAAATCCACAAGCGCTGACCACTACCCAACAAGGCTCCTTCCATAATCTTTATGTAACGATACAAGTAATCGCCGGCTGCACCATAATATCCGTTCAGGAAATGTTTCATCAGCTTATCAACATCTGCATCGGGATTCCACATTAGTTTAGAAACAAGATACGATCTCAGTTCGGCAAAATCTCCACACCAGTTACTTGCAATCTGAGAGAAATGCATCTTTACATGATGATCGCGAAATGTACGTATATTGTCTTGGAGAATATGAAAATTTGGGAACGGTGATAAATAATTATCGAAATTGATACCATAATCCCAGACAAAGAGATTGTCTGCAATAGTAGACCATCCTTCAAGCGCTTTCATAAACTGACGTCCGCTGGCATTTTCTGTCAATGAAACCTCACGGTCACAATCAATGTCGCATAACATGACTGTCACATTGGGCAGCGGCTTGATGTGCTTTGGAGGATTCATGGTATACAGGTAAGCAAGTGTTGCAAACTCCTTGTCCGGAAAACGTGTAGCCAGTTTATTCAGGAAATAAATCATGGAACCCGACAATGCCCCTTCTTCCTCATCTATCTTCCGACAATTTTCGCACGTGCAATTGGTATAATTGCCATCATTCTGGCTTACACAAATCAGTTTCTTATCGGGATTCGCCTTGAAGATTGAATCAATACGCTGAGAAACGATCTCGAAGACTTCCGGATTTGTCAGACACCACTGACTTGCTTTTCCCGGATTTCGCTTGCCATTGAAGTAAGCATAATATTCCGGATGCTTCTCTCCATAAACTTCTGCCGGAAGTAGCTTATCGAATGTATGTACCCAGTATCCGGCAGCAAATGCTTCTTCCGGCTCTTCCAGCCGATTCCACCACTTATAAATAGAATCATTTTTCATGGCGTAACACTGTGTCTGCCGGTATCGGAAAGCCGGATTGTCTACCTTTTCAATCAACGGTAATGAAATATTCTCCGCTTTAGTCAGCGAGTATTCATTCTCCCCCCAGTAATCTACTCCTAAATAATCTTCCAGCAAAGATACTGCACCATAAACCACTCCATTCGCCTCACCCGAAATCTTCAAGATTCCTCCGGCAGTAGACAAAGCGTACCCGTCTTCTTTCACATCCTTCGGTGCTTCAGAACCGATAATTACATCGCCTTTCCTTGCCGTTTTATTCGTAACCACAGGCATATCTGCCCCCGAAATACGTTCTACAAACAAGCGCAGTATGTTTGCTGCTGTACGGTTCTCCCTTGAATCTTCTTGTAAAATAATGATCGATTTCGTTTTTCCATCCTTCACTAAACCGACTTGTGCCTCGGCCGGCAAACAAACTGAAGCCAGCAGTGCACCTAATGCAAACGTTGAAAAATGTCCCAATGTTTTCATAAATATTTAGATAAAAAAAGAAGGCGACAGACCTTATAGGTAGCGCCTTCCATGTTGTATTTATTTCTTTCTTCCCCATCGAAACGCTCATTATGCATTCTTCCGGAAAGGAGGCTTAACCACTTGAGCTTTCAGGTGACGCCCGCGGTTATCCAGATAAATTTCCGTACCCGGCTTAGCAAACGCTGTCTGCACATATCCCAGTCCGATACCAATCTTACGGGTAGGCGACATGGTACCCGAAGTGACATGCCCGATAGTATTTCCTTCGACATCCAGCAACGCATAACCCTGACGAGGAATACCGCGGTCTATCATCTCAAAACCGACCAGACGGCGTGTCACACCTTCGGCTTTCTGTTTCTCCAGTGCAGCACGATTGGTAAAGTTCTTTCCGTCAACAAATTTGGTGATCCATCCCAGACCAGCCTCAAGCGGTGAAGTCGTATCGTCAATGTCATTGCCATAGAGACAGAATCCCATTTCCAACCGAAGTGTATCGCGTGCACCCAGTCCTGCCGGTTTAATACCAAACTCCGCACCTGCTTCGAAAACAGCATTCCAAATACGATCGGCATCCTGAGGATAAAAATAAAGTTCAAAGCCACCGGCACCCGTATATCCCGTATTCGAGATGATAACATTCGGTACTCCGGCAAACTCCCCAACCTTAAATGTATAATAAGGAATAGACTTCAGGTCAACCGGCGTGAGCTTCTGCAACGTATCGATCGCTTTCGGTCCCTGAACCGCCAGCTGTGCGATACAGTCGGATGAGTTTTCGAGTTCCGCACCCACCGTATTATGTGACACACACCAGTTCCAGTCCTTTTCAATATTGGCAGCATTCACCACCAGCATATACTTTTCGGGTTCATAATAGTAAACCAGCAAATCGTCGACAATACCTCCTGTTTCATTCGGGAAACACGTATACTGCACCTTACCCGGCGTAAGCACGGCAGCATTGTTGGAAGTAACCTGCTGGATAAATTCAAGAGCATGCGGTCCTTTTACCCAAAATTCCCCCATGTGAGAAACATCGAAAACACCTACAGCCTCACAAACCGTATGATGCTCGTCGAGGATTCCCGAATATTCAATAGGCATGTTATACCCTGCAAATTCATGCATCTTGGCACCGAGAGCAATATGCTTCTCGGTAAAAGGAGTTGTTTTCATCAGATAGAATGTTTAAGGTTAATGTATAATGATGAATCACCACAGATTATACATCGTTTTGTCTGAATCGATATACCAGCCCAAACTGGTTATAACCTGTGGTGAAAGGAGATATTCTCCCTGCATTTTAGTAATCAGCTATCAATATCTTTTTGCGGTCAGTTCGGCAATCTTGACAACCACATTCATAGCCTTCTCGATAGACTGAATTGGAACAAACTCATAACGTCCGTGGAAATTCAACCCACCGGCAAAGATATTCGGACAAGGCAATCCTTTGAACGACAGCTGTGCTCCGTCTGTTCCTCCACGGATAGCCTTCACCTTCGGTTCCACTCCAGCTTCCTGCATGGCAGCAAAAGCAATGTCGATGATATGCATCAACGGTTCTACCTGCTGACGCATGTTATAATACTGATCTTTGATATCAATCTTAACCGTACCTTCGCCGTACTTTTTGTTTATCTTTTCGGCGCACGACTGCATGAAAATCTTGCGTGCCTCGAACTTCTGACGATCGTGGTCACGGATGATATAAGAAACCGTAGCCTGTTCTACTTCACCAGACATTCCAATCAGATGATAGAAACCTTCGTATCCTTCGGTAGTAGCAGGAGTTTCATTTTCCGGCAACATGCCCACAAATTCATTGGCTACGAGCAAAGCATTGATCATCTTGCCCTTCGCATAGCCCGGATGTACATTTCTACCCTTTACATGTACCTTGGCAGAAGCCGCATTGAAGTTTTCGAACTCCAGTTCTCCTACTTCGCCTCCGTCCATCGTATACGCCCACTTGCATCCGAACTTCTCCACATCGAACTTATGAGCTCCCAGACCGATTTCCTCGTCCGGATTAAAACCGATACGGATTTTTCCATGTTCTATCTCAGGATGTTCCTTCAGGTAAGCGATTGCAGCAACGATTTCCGCGATGCCTGCCTTGTCGTCGGCTCCCAGCAGCGTATGACCGTCGGTTACTATCAAATCCTCGCCTACATGATCCAGCAATTCGGGAAACTGTTTCGGCGAAAGGACGATGCCCTCTTCCTTACACAAAGGAATATCTTCGCCTCCGTAGTTACGGATAATGTTCGGATTCACATTCTCTCCCGACATATCGGGGCTGGTATCCATGTGAGCAATAAATCCGATAGTGGGTATATCTCGATTCACATTGGCAGGAAGAGTAGCAAACAAATAGCCGTTGTCATCCAACGAAATATCTTCCAGTCCCAGCGCTTCCAGCTCGGTTTTCAGATATTTGGCAAACACCATTTGTCTCGGCGTACTGGGAGTAACACCGGTTGACTCGTCAGACTGCGTGTCGAAAGTTACATACTTCAAAAAACGTTCAATTACTGTCATATATTCTTTCGTTGTTAATGATTCTTTTGTGTAAAAATAAGAAATAGCTTCCGAACAGCCAAACACATTACCATTTTTTAGGCGTTATTTATAATCGGCGCATCCCATTTAGCATATAGCCGTTAAAAACACCTAGCATACCACAAACTCTTACAAAAAGACAGGGTAGATACTACTTTTTTTCATACTTTTGTAGCCGAAAGTATATAATTATGAAAAGAACAATCTTAGTATGTCTAACATGCTTGTTTGCAATTGCTTGCTTGGCTCAAGAAGCGAACAGCATACCAACGAACGATACCCTTTCCACACACACACTGAATAAAAAAGAACTGCATCAGAAGAAGGTTGCAGAGCGTAACTTACACTATAATATTCTGGGAGGACCTAGTTTCAGCCCCGACTTTGGTCTGCTGGTAGGAGGAAGTGCCCTCATGACCTTCCGCATGGATCCAAAGGATACCACCATGCGTCGTTCCGTATTGCCTGTGGCCATGGCGTTTATGTTTAAGGGAGGACTGAACATCATGGTGAAGCCTCAACTGTTCTTCAAGAACGACAGGTTCCGTATTTTCGGACAGTTCAGCTACAAGAATACGTACGAGAATTTCTACGGAATAGGTTACACAACCAACAAGGATTACGTGCGCAGCGATACGACCAGCCAGTACCGGTACAGCGGCATCCAGATTAATCCGTGGTTCTTGTTCCGTCTGGGGGAAAGCAATTTCTTTGCCGGACCGCAAGTCGACCTGAACTACGACAAGATCATGAATCCTGCCAAATACCTGGTAGAGCAGGCTGACTACAAGCGGGCAGGAGGTGACGCCAGCGGATACAGCAACTTCAGCTCGGGACTGGGATTCTTGCTGACCTACGATACACGTGACGTTCCTGCCAATCCTTACAAAGGAATTTATCTCGACCTCAGGGGCATCATGTACCAGAAATGGCTGGGAGGAGATGACAACTTCTACCGCTTTGAGTTCGACTACCGGCAATACAAATCGGTAGGACAACGGAAAGTGCTGGCGTGGACGGTTCAGACCAAAAATGTATTCGGAAGCAATATCCCGCTGAACAAATATGTGCTAAGCGGAACGCCTTTCGACCTGAGAGGATATTACATGGGACAATATCGCGACAAGAGTGCTCACCTAGCCCTCGTGGAATACCGGCAGATGTTCAATACCGACAAGAGCAACTGGATTAAGAAAATCATTCACCACCTGGGATTTGTTGCTTGGGGAGGAGCCGGATTCATGGGACCTACTCCGGGAAAAATAGAAGGAGTACTGCCCAATGCCGGACTGGGATTGCGTATTGAAGTTCAGCCTCGTATGAACGTACGACTGGATTTCGGACGTAACTTCATCAATCGCCAGAATCTGTTCTATTTCAACATGACGGAAGCATTCTAAACAAGGAAAGAAAATACAAAGAGATTTTGAATACCTCTAACAACGAACCCCCGAAAGTTCTTCAGCAAACTTTCGGGGGTTCGTCTTTTTGTCTGACATTTCGGTCAGGACTTATCTATTTCCAAAACTCTATACATCTCCGTCGAGACTAACGTACGTTTCAGAATCGGCTGGAACCGTCGAAACAATGTGTGCAGACCTTGCACTTCGGCAGGCCGATAGCCTCAATCAATGTTTCCAGTGTATTGAATCGCAGCGAAGTCAGTCCGAAGCGAGCACGGATACGTTCCACCAGTTCCTTGTATTCGGGGGAGTCGGTGGTAGCATACTTGTCGAGCTTGGCATTCTCATCACCTTCAATTTCCTTGATGATACGGCGGGTAATCAGTTCCATATCGCTCTTGGAAGAAGTAAATCCGATAAACGGACAACCGTAAATCAGCGGTGGACAAGCGATACGCATGTGAACTTCCTTTGCTCCGTAGTCGTACAGTACATTTACATTGTCGCGAAGCTGAGTACCACGTACGATAGAATCATCGCAGAACAAGATACGTTTTCCTTGCAACATGGCACGGTTCGGTATCAGTTTCATTTTTGCTACCAGCGAACGCATCTCCTGATTGCTGGGAGTAAAGCTGCGCGGCCAGGTAGGAGTATATTTTGCAATGGCACGATGATACGGCACGCCTTTTCCTTCAGCATATCCGAGCGCCATACCCACACCCGAGTCGGGAATACCACAAGCACAATCGACTTCTGATTCATCCGTCTTACCCATCTTGTAGCCGCTCATGAAACGAACTTCCTCTACGTTACGACCTTCGTAGCAAGACACCGGGAAACCGTAATATACCCACAGGAACGAACAAACCTGCATTTCCTCGTTCGGCTTGCGGAGCTGTTCCAGTCCGTCGGCACGCATACGAAGAATCTCACCCGGTCCCACATAGCGGTCTATTTCATAATCGAGGTTCGGAAAACTGCTCGACTCACTGGTAGCTGCATACGCCCCGTTCTTTTTACCAATAACAATAGGCGTACGTCCCCATTTGTCGCGGGCAACAATAATGCCGTCTTCCGTCAGAATCAGCATCGAGCAGGAACCTTTGATTTTCTTATACACATTTTCTATGCCATCTACAAAGTCCTTACCTTGTACAATCAGCAATGCGACAAGCTCCGTCTGGTTGGTTTTACCCAGACTCATCTCACTGAAGTGCATGTTGGCATCCAGCAAATCCTTCTCCAGTTCGGCCATGTTATTGATTTTTGCCACTGTCACAATCGCAAACTTTCCGAGATGAGAATTAATCATGATTGGCTGCGGATCGGTATCGCTGATAACGCCTATACCCGACTTACCTCTGAACTTTGGAAGTTCTGCTTCAAATTTCGTGCGGAAATAAGAACTTTCCAGACTATGAATTGAACGCACAAAACCTTCTCCTTCCGAGAAAGTTGCCATACCGGCGCGTTTTGTTCCTAAATGTGAATTGTAATCCGTACCGTAAAATAAATCGGTCACGCATTCAGCCATCGAGACTGTACCGAAAAAACCACCCATTCCTTTTTTAAATTTTATAATTAATAGTTCGATTTTCGAGTGCAAAAATACGCAAAAGACAAGAAGTACAGAAGAAACAGAGCATAGAAACTTGATTAAAATCAAGAAATATTCATCAAAAGGAGTGAATAAAATCAGAATCTTTTTCTATAACATCTTTTAACAAAGGAGGAATAGGGGAATTATATAGGGCATGCGTTAAGATAAAAAAGATTTCCAAGTCACTAATTAAAAAACCATAGCCATTATGACAAAAATGATTTTACCACTGGACTTTTTCTTATTAGGAGGCGCATTTATCTCTCCATGCGAAAACGAAGAACTAACCGTAGAATCCGGTATACCCGCATGCCAGCTTGCCAAACCAAATAGTCTGGAATATCCGGAAAACAACAGATCACAACCTGTAGAACAACCGGAAGAATATATCAAAATGTCACCGCTTCCCTCTTGCTGACATTTTGCATATCTCGTCGATTGAGAATCATTTATTTCCGGAGGCTTATACGAACAGAAGTTTTTAACGAAATCAAATTCGAATGAATCAATTATCAATCAAACAGATAGACTGATTTTTAACATATTATTAGAGAGGAAATAGCCATTTTTCCTTCATTAAAATACCGATTTTAGAGTTTCAAAGCACTTTATCGAAAAGAAAGAACCAACTTGTCAGGAGATTTTTTTTATTTCTCTCGACGTTTTTAAAATTTCTTTCGACATATCCTCTAATACATACTTAGGAATTCTGTATAAAAAGCCAGAATATTGTATTTCCATGCAGTAATATGGAATAAAATTTCATATTAATCGCCTTGTTCTTTGTTAAAATTGTCACACTACAGAAAGTGTAAATTTATGTTTGGCCGCGTTATCCGACAAATGAATACTATCAAACCACATTTTGATTGCATTTTGATAACGCTCCGATTTCATCCCGACGGGACAGCAATATCCGGTTAACATCATTTACACGGCGTCATTCCAGCCCGAATGCCGGCAAGCAAGAAAGAATGACTATAAAAGTTCTCCGGAAAAATTTTCATAAAAAAGACAGAAAGATTAAACAAAAGCGCTACAGGATTGTTTTATTATACGACAGAAGAATTAAAGAGGAAAACAATTGGACTAACTAAACTTTTATGTACAATTAAAATGCTGCCGCTACAACACCGGCGGCATTTTTTATGCGCCTAACTAAGTCTTCAGGGGGATAAAAACAAAAAAGTTGGAAACCATGTTCCAACTTCTTCGAGCCTCTTGTCGGATTCGAACCAACGACCCCGAGATTACAAATCACGTGCT
>ERZ827104.1471-NODE-1471-length-20707-cov-3.353670_pt1 | contig 20707 bp, 18 predicted proteins | sample MGYA00519781_ERZ827104 | MGnify/ENA primary metagenome ERZ827104 (study PRJEB31778, sample SAMEA3449257) | human gut metagenome | biome: human gut; feature: human-associated habitat; material: faeces | place: United Kingdom | collected 2010/2012 ...
ATATGTGTATATGCTAAAGATGGAACATTATTACATGCAGATATTACAGATCTTGCATATAGAGAGGATTCAAATAAAAGGCGGATACATACAAGCCAGATAGAGTCGGATGACTACTTTTATGGCTTTGGAGAGAAAGGGGGAGATATTAATAAGGCTGAAAAGTATATGAATATGGCTCCTGGTGATGCAATGGGCTACAATCCTAAGGAAACAGATTCGTTGTATAAGCATATCCCATTTTATATAAAGCTTTCAGGCTCAACCCACAAGGCAGTTGGATATTTCTATCATACAACAGCAGAATGTGACTTTAATATGGGACGTGAAAAGAGAAATTACTGGCATCGTTACTCAAGCTTCAGATCAGATGCCGGAGATATAGATCTCTTTCTTATAGCAGGACCTTCAATAGGAGAAGTAATAAGCAGATATACAGATCTTACAGGCAAGTCAATACTTCTTCCAAAGGCAGCACTTGGATATCTTGGTTCTTCAATGTATTATCCAGAGCTTCCTAAGGATTGTGATGATGCGATACTTGAATTTATAGATACTACCAGAGAAGAAGGAATTCCTGTAGACGGCTTCCAGCTTTCATCAGGATATTGTGCAGTAGAGACAGAGCAGGGAATTAAAAGATGCAGCTTTACCTGGAATTATAAAAGATTCAAGAATCCAGAAGAATGGTTTGCAAAAATGAAGGAAAAGGGCATAGTTGTTTCACCTAATGTCAAACCTGGAATGCTCCTGGTTCATCCGTATCTGGAGGATATGAAGAAAAAGGATATGTTTGTATATGACAGCATAAAGGATGAACCCGGTAAAGGTACATGGTGGGGTGGAACTGGAATATTTGTAGATTTCACCAAAGAGCAGACAAGAGAATACTGGAAAGAATACCTGAAAGAGGGACTTATAAAGTATGGCTGTGAATCAGTATGGAATGATAACTGTGAATATGATTCTATGGTTGATAAGGATGCAAGAGTGTATTTTGAAGGTAAAGGAAGTACTATTGGTGAGCTAAAGCCGGTAATGAGTAATATCATGTGCCAGCTCTCTAATGAGGCAGTAACGGAATATAATGAGAATATAAGACCATTTTCAGTATGCCGTTCGGGACACGCAGGTATACAAAGATATGCACAGGTGTGGGCAGGCGATAATCTTACATGCTGGGATGCATTAAAGTATAACATAGCAACTATACTTGGCATGGGACTTTCTGGCGTTGCAAATCACGGCTGTGATGTAGGTGGATTCTATGGAGAGTCACCAGAGCCTGAGCTTTTTGTAAGATGGGTGCAGAATGGTGTGTTCATGCCAAGATTTTCAATACATTCAGTAAATACTGATAATACAGTTACAGAGCCATGGATGTATAGTGGTATGAAGGATTATATAAGAACTGCAATTAAACTCAGATATTCTATGTCTCCTTATCTTTATTCGCTTGAATACAGAGCACATAAGACAGGACTTCCTATTATGCAGCCAATGTTTATGGTATTCCAGAACGATAGTAATACATATAATGAAGGCGTGGATTTTATGTGGGGCGATTCATTACTTGTAGCAAATGTTGTAGAAAAGGGTGCAGAGATAAGAGAGGTATATTTACCTGATACAGGAGATAAAAATATACGTTTTTATGATTATTATACCAGAAACGAATATGAAGGCGGCAAGACTATAAATGTACCGGTGGATATAAGTTCAATTCCAATGTTTATAAAGAGTGGAGCTATTATTCCGATGGCTGCTAATGAACTTAACAATCTTATGAATGATAAGGTTGATTCACTTCATATAATAATGGCACCTGATATAGATTCTTCATTTACTATATATGATGATGATGGAAAAACTAATGATTATAAGAATGGCAGCTACTTAAAAACTGATATTAGAGTTAAAGCTGGTGCGAAGACATATATCGATTTTGAATATGAAGGCAGTTATGAGAACACAGTAGAAACAATGGAACTTGATGTGATACATAGGGAGAAAGCACCATTCTATGTACAGCTTGATGGAAAGGAAGTGCCACATTTCCTTCATAGAAGAAAATACGAGGAAAGTGACATTGGATGGTATTACAGCCAGACTAAGAAATCAGTGCAGGTAAAGTATCCTAATCCAAAGAAAAACCATCAGGTGCTTATATCATTTGAAGTCTTTGATATGATTGGAATGTAATAGCATCAGGCAAAAGCAGGCTGTTACGAAACAGGAGAAATAGTGTAATTCACAGCTTCAGGTTATTGTGCATAAGACCAGTAGCTGACATATAAAAAATGAGTGCACAGAAATGAGGTATAATATGTTGAAAAAAATGAAAAAATATATTGCTGTTTTGCTTACAGTTACACTTATATGTTCATTTGGGCTGACAGGCTGTGGAACAAATAGCGCATCAAACAGTAAGGAAGCTACCGCAGAAAATCCTATGGTATTAACGCTGGCACATGGTTTGTCAGAAAGTCATACAGTACATATAGCTATGCTGCAGTTCGCAGAAGAGGTTAAGCAGAAGACTAACGGAAGAATAATAATCAAGATATTCCCTAATGGACAGCTTGGTTCAGAGACAGAGAATCTTGAGCAGCTTCAGGCAGGTGTTATTGCTATGACAAAAGTATCAGCACCAGGTCTTGCAACATATAATGATGCTTATAATACATTTGGCCTTCCTTATATATTTAGTAATATTGATGAGTTTTATAAAATAATGGATTCTGATAAAATGCAGGATTTCTTCCTGTCATCAGAAGATGATGGATTCGTAACCTTAACATACTTTACATCAGGCTCACGTTCATTCTACACAAAAGATAAGCCTATACGTAAGCCAGAGGATCTTAAAGGAATCAAGATACGTGTTCAGGATATGAAGTCACAGACGGATATGCTTACAGCACTTGGTGGAACACCGGTAGCAATGTCCTATGGTGACATATATACATCCCTTTCAACAGGTATTATAGATGGAACAGAGAACAATGAAACAGCGCTTACAACAGGTAAGCATGGTGAGATATGTAAGGTGTATTCGGTTGATGAGCATGCCATGATACCTGATGTTATGGTTATGAGCTCAAAGGTATGGAATAATATAGAGCCAGATGATCAGAAGATTATACTGCAGTGTGCAAAGGATGCTACACAGTCTCATAAGGTTATGTGGGATAAGGCAATAGATGAGGCAGTAGCACAGGCAAAGGATATGGGTGTTGAATTTATTTATGATGTAGATAAGGAAGCATTCAGAAGTGCAACAGCAGGTCTTGTTACCGAGTATAGAAATAAGTATACAGGTGTTGCAGCTTTACTTGACAGAATAGATGAGATAAGGAAAGGAGAGTAACTATGATTAATATACTTGTTAAAGTTAAAAATGTTATGAATAAGATATTATCAGCAGCGAGTGTTGTTCTGCTTGTGTTTATGACTTCGTTAGTATTATGGCAGGGGTTTACAAGATATGTGCTTGGCAAACCAGCAGCATTTACAGAAGAACTTGTTAAATACTCACTTATGTGGACAGCCTTTATAGGTGCTGCATATGCTTTCTTTACAAGAGATCATATGTCACTCACTATTATTAAAGATAAGCTCACAGGTAATAAACGAAAAATATTATTACTGGTTATAGATGTACTTATTCTTTTACTTGCAGTGTTCGTGTTTGTAATTGGTGGATTTAAGCTGGCAATGTCAGCAAGGGCAGAGTATTCAGCACTTCTTGGTATTCCAAGAACACTTGTATATGCGGTATCCCCTGTTTCAGGTATCTTTATAGTAGTTGCACAGATTATTAATATATATGAAGACTTAACCGGTGTTAAGGTAGAATAGGAGGTAAATATGAGTATTGCAGTAACTACAGTAATATTATTTGTTGTATTCGGTGTACTTCTGTTTTTAGGGGTTCCTATTTCAGTAAGTATTATTGCTTCGTCAATTGTAACTGCCATGTCAACGCTGTCATGGGATCAGATAACATTCATAACCATGCAGAAAATGAATTCGGGTGTTGAAAGCTTTTCGCTTTTAGCAGTTCCATTATTCATCCTTGCAGGTAATATTATGAATAATGGTGGTATAGCCAAGAGACTTATTAACTTTGCACAGATATTCGTAGGAAAGATTCCAGGAAACCTTGCACAGGCTAATATTCTTGCAAATATGCTCTTTGGTGCATTATCTGGTTCATCAGTAGCAGCAGCTTCTGCAATAGGAGGATGTATGAGTCCTATTGAAAAAGAGCAGAAGTATGATCCTGCTTATGCGGCAGCAGCTAACATAGCCTCAGCACCAACAGGACTTCTTATTCCACCTACATCGGCATTCATTGTATATTCAACAGTTGCAGGTGGTGTATCTATATCGACATTGTTTATGGCAGGCTATGTACCTGGAATATTGATGGGTGTTGTATGTATGATAGTCGCCTTCATTGGTGCAAAGAAGTTAGGCATAAAGGCTGTTGGAAGAGATAAGTCAGTAAGTATTTTAAAGATATTTGTTGATGCTATCCCATCATTACTTCTTATAATAATTGTTATTGGTGGTATTGTATCAGGTATATTTACAGCAACAGAAGGTGCTGGTATTGCAGTTCTGTATTGCCTCATACTTTCTATCATATACAAGAGCATGAATTTTAAGACATTTGTAGAAATACTTAAGAAATCAGCTAAGGTGTCAGGAGTAATTCTTTTCCTTATATCAGCATCATCAGCTATGTCATTCGTTATGGCTTATTCTGGAATACCAGCAGCCATAAGTAACGGATTATTAAGTATTTCAACTAATAAGGTTGTAATATTCTTATTAATGAATATTATACTTCTGGTTGTTGGTATGTTTATGGATATTACACCAGCTATACTTATATTTACACCTATCTTCCTTCCTATCGCACAGAGCTTTGGAATGACAGATATCCAGTTTGGTGTAATGCTTATATTCAATATGTGTCTTGGTAATATTACACCACCTGTTGGTTCTGTATTATTCGTAGGCTGTGGTATTGAAAATGTATCAATCGAGAAAGTAACACCTAAGCTTATACCTTATTTTATTGGTTTAATTATATTACTTATGCTTATTACATTTATTCCAGAGCTGTCACTTGGAGTACCAAAGCTTATGGGATTGATTTAGTATAAAATAACAAGACTTTTTTCCTAATATTATATAAAACAGACATCCGGCCAGGTCGCTTGATAGGACCTGGTCGGATGTTTTGTTAGCTATCTTAGAATTCTGTTTTATTATTTATTTTGTGTTATAATAAGTTTTATATTTTTATATTTTTGGATTTTTAGATTTTTGTTGAAGCTTTGTCTGTTACAGGGTGCAGGAAAAGACAATTTTAAATGGGCATACAGACGGCTGACAACACAATAGAAATAAATAACGAATGTAAGAAAAGGAATTAACAGAATGTTATATATAATGAGATATGGGAAAACAGACTGGAATGTACAGCATAAGCTGCAGGGAAGAATAGATATACCAAATAATGAAAAATATATGAAAAATGTACAAAATACATATGTGAAACTATTCTTATATGCTACAATATAATAACAAGATGTGTTAATAACTATACAACAACTTTTAGTGGGTAAGAATGGAGAGAAGTATGAATATATCGTTTTTTTTACAACCAAAGTGCAAGGTAGCATATATTTACAATGATGACACAATAAGACAGGGATTACAGAAGATGAATTATTATGGCTATTCTGCAATTCCTGTTCTTGATGAGAATGAGCATTATGTTGGGACAATCACGGAAGGTGATTTCCTTTGGCATATATGCAGAATTAAACAGAATAACGCGATGGAAGTTGATATAAAGGAATTAGAAAAGCAGAGAGTTAACGAGCTTTATTTCAGACGTAATTATCCAAGTGTTAATGTGGATACATCGATGGAAGCATTGATTGAAAGAATATCTAATCAGAATTTTGTTCCAGTTGTAGACGACAGAGGTGTATTTATAGGAATTATAACAAGAAAAGATGTAATTACATATTTGTCTACCAAGAAGAAAGAGCAAGTGTTTCAGAAGATTTCTTAGATGTTAGGCTGAGTAGATTAATTAAGTAATGATATTTATGGTGGTATATAATATTCTATATTAGAATGTGATGATTTTTAATAGTAGTATTATTAAAATATTAATTTTAATAGTGTGTAATTATAATCTTATAGTGTGTAATTGCAACAAGGAAATGTCAACATTAACTATAATTGGGTTGACATTAACAAGCTGAGTAACTATACTTATGCGTATGCACGGGGGTTAAAGGATAAGGCTGCTTATTGATAGAATTATTCATTTTACCAGAGTTAGTATTAATTCAATTAGTGTGCAGGAACGGAGTAAAGTATGGGCGTTATGCAGAATGTTACAGAAAATATTAATGTTGGGAAATTATTAGATAATTGGGACGAAACACACGAATTAACCAAAGATGAGGCACTTGCAATTCTTAATTGTGATGATGTATGTCTTGACAAGCTTATTGAAACAGCGTATGCGTTAAGACTTAAATATAAAGGAAAGAAAGTAAGCATACAGCTTCTTACTAATGTCAGAAGTGGTAACTGTTCACAGAATTGTGCTTACTGTGCCCAGTCGTGTGAGTCCCAGGCTCAGATAGAGAAATATAAAAGAGTATCAGACGAGAAGTTGTATGGAGATAATGACCTTGTAGATAATAAACATCTTGCGAGACATTGTATTGGACTTAGCGGTATAAGCTTTACAGATGCTGAGATAGAAGATTTAGCCGGACGTATAAGAAAGATGAAGAAGAATGATACCCAGATATGCTGTTCTATTGGATTTCTTACAGAAAAGCAGGCTTTAATGCTTAAGGAAGCAGGACTTAACAGAATTAACCATAACCTTAACAGCAGCCGTAGATTTTATCCCAATATATGCACAACACATACATATGACCAGAGAATTAATAATATAAGAATGTTAAAAAGAATAGGTTTTGAGATGTGCTGTGGCGGTATTATCGGGATGGGCGAGAGCAGGGAAGATGTTGTAGATATGCTTATGGACGTAAAGGAAATCAATCCAGAGTCAGTGCCAATTAATTTTCTTCTTCCAATAAAGGGAACAAGGCTTGCAGACAGAGATATATCAGGACTTACACCACAGTATTGTCTTAAGGTGTTATGCCTTGCAAGATTATTAGTTCCTAAGTCAGACATAAGATGTGCGGCTGGACGTGAAGTATACTTTAAGGGAATTGAGCCAACATTATTTAAAGTTGTAGATTCAATATTTGCTTCTGGTTATTTAACAGCAGATGGACAGGGAATAGATGATACTATTAAGATGATAGAAAATGCAGGATTTACGGGTGAGATAGAGAGTAAAGACTGTTAATAGACTTATAGGACAAGATATGTTGATAGAACAGCCGCCAGCCTTTGAAATTAAATGGTTGACGGCTGTTTAATCTTTTTAATTAAATACATCATTGAAATAGGACATATTATTTTTGCCCATTAATTATTACTGTTTGTTAGTTCTATCAAGTGCAGTAATTGTCTTAGTGGCTGTGTTGAGTGCTTTCGTAATTGCACTGCTGGCTTCGCCCATACCTTTGGCAAGCTTCTGTACTTCTTCAGCAACTACAGCAAAGCCTTTTCCAGCATCACCGGCTCTTGCAGCTTCAATGGAAGCATTAAGTGCAAGTATATTCTGTCGTTTGCTGAATCCGTCTATTAATTTGACCTTGTCATTGGCTGTAGCAAGCTGGCTTGCGGCGGCACTAATTCCTGTTGTAAGTTCATTTAGAATAGTTGAGTTCTGGCGGGCAGTGTAGCTTGCACGGACAAACATATTGATAACATCGCCCAGCAGATTGGCAGAAGCGTCAATCTCCTCTTTAGTACGCACGTTTACTTTTTGCAGAGCCTTGATGTACTTATCTTCATTAATTCCAAGTTCACGTGCTGTTGCCCTGAACCTTTCTTCGTCTGGGTTCTCAGGAAGAACCTGTCCGCCGATAATACTTCCAAGAACAGTTCCATCATCAAGAGTAATAGGAATACCGAAATCAACTAATCCTGCATGACAAGGATAAACGCCATTACCATCACGGTCACACTGCTCACATCTCTTGCGGCCTTCAGTACTTCCTCTGGTAAGATCGATGCAGAATTCAGTGAAATTATAACATTCGCTTATGTACTTGCCGTCTGCACCTACAGCAACAGTTGCCAGCCCGGTACTCTTTGCCCAGTTAGACATAATCTCTTCAAATTTGACCATATCACAAAAATCCTGAATCCTCATAATTAAATCCTCCAATTAAGGTTTTTATATTTTTTATATTATACTATATTGTTGGTATATTTACATTATATATTAATCGCAAATTCAAAGAAAAATAAAAAAATTGCCATATGATTTATTGTCAAAAATATAGAATATTATAAGTTTATTTGATTATGAAATTAAACAAATTTAATTACTGGGGTATATATTTTAAACAATTAGCCATAATATTTACAGAATATAAGCTCATATTCCGAAATAGACCTATTTGGGTCAATCGTAACTATCATAAAATCTTTAGTAATAGCATAGCTAAGAGGTTAAGGTAAATGAACAATACCCGTTACGAAGATTTTTGCAATAGAATGAGAGTATATAGAAAAAGACTTGGCTATAATCAGGCAGATATCGGAAAAGAGCTGGGAATATCACAGAATGACTATTCTAAAAGAGAAAATGGACTGATAATGATTTCGTATGATAATTTAAAAAAATTGCAGGAAATTGGAATGGACATTGATGAGCTGGTTTCGGGAAAGAGAGACGATATTGATACTAAAGATTTGGACGAGCTTATAAGTGACTGTGAAAGTGAAGAACTTAAAGATATGACTATGCGTATGGTTGCTGAATGTATAAAATATTATCGTGTTAATGACACTAAGAATAAAGACAATGATACGCAGAATGATAGAATGTTTGATTTTATGTTGAAGCAGTGGGATGATTTTTCAATGCTTGAATATGTAAGGCACGAAACGCATTATTCACAGGAGGTTATGTCTGAAAAGCTGGGACTGACAAGAAAGAAGTACAGAAAATACGAAAAAGAGATTATGTATCCTGATGCAGATACTCTTGTTCAGATGTATAATTTGTACAAATGCAGACCATCAATGTATCTTAATATGTATGACAGAAGATATTACGTTATGCAGAACGTATGGATGGAGTTGGATGATAACCAGCGTGACAGAATATTAAGAATGGTCAAGGCGATAAAGAATATAATATAGAAAAAGGAGTACCTGTAAATGCAAGACACAAACAATGTTAAGCATTTGCGGGTACATTTTTTATGTAAAGGAGCTTCTAATAGAATTTCCTATTATATAAAAGGCACAATAAAATATCATACAAAATAATATTGTTGCAGCTTTACAGAGTATGATAAAATATATTGTGCATTGTACATTTATTTTATAATAAACAGATGATAATCAATGTGTGGTGGTTACAATTTCATTTGTTATAATGTAAATTTATGTGTAATAATAATCAGAGTAAGTAGAAAGAAAAAATATGAGAACAGTACAGCAATATTATGATGACAATAGAGATAAAATCCTTTTTGATGTAAGAGCATTAGAGGAGTATAAGAAAGAGACCATGGAAGCTTCCATACATTATTACTGGGAAGATATGATAAAAGTTCTTGAAGATAATAAGGAAGAATTTGAGGCAAAGTATTCAAAGGATACACCAATATATATTCTTTGCTACACTGGACAGAAAAGTGAAGAAATAGAAGATATACTTGATGAGATGGGCTATGAAGCTTACAGCCTTGATGGTGGATTTGTCGCATATCTAAGATGGAAGTTTAATAAATATCTTGAGCAGGATAAAGAAAGCGGCAATAATACTTCAGAAGAAAATGTTAAAGAGATTGAGCGGAGCATAGTAAAGAAGTTCCGCAAGCCAATATGGAGAAAGTTCACACAGGCTCTTAATGAATATGATCTTATTCAGGACGGCGATAAGATAGCTGTCTGCATATCAGGCGGTAAAGATTCAATGCTTATGGCGAAGCTTTTTCAGGAGTTGAAACGTCACGGAAAGAATAATTTTGAACTTGTATTCTTAGTTATGAATCCGGGTTATAACGACCTTAACTACAATGTAATACTTAACAATGCAAAGATATTAGATATTCCAATTACAGTATTTAAGACAGAGATATTTGATACTGTAGTAGATATTACAGAGTCGCCTTGTTATTTGTGTGCAAGAATGAGGAGAGGATATCTTTACAGCAAGGCAAAGGAACTTGGTTGTAATAAGATTGCTCTTGGACATCATTATGATGATGTGATAGAAACAATTCTTATGGGTATGCTTTATGGTGCACAGGTTCAGACAATGATGCCTAAGCTTCATAGTACGAATTTTGAGGGAATGGAGCTTATAAGACCTATGTATCTTATAAGAGAAGCTGATATTATTCACTGGAAAGAATATAATAATCTTGAGTTCATACAGTGTGCCTGTCGATTTACAGAGGGATGTGCTTCCTGTGGTGGTACAGGAAAAGGTTCTAAGAGGGCAGAGATTAAGCAGCTTATAAAAGATCTGACCAAGGTAAGTCCGTATATAGAAAAGAACATATTCAGAAGTGTAGAAAATGTTAATATTGATACGGTAATTGCTTACAAGAAGAAGGGGCAGCGACACAGCTTTTTAGATGAATATGATATAACAGATGATAAGTATGCTGGTAACGCAGAGGTTGATAATTCAGAGAATATATCTAAAGAATTGAATGAATCAGACATAAACTCAAGCGGACAGTTAAGTGAATATCACACTGATGAAACAATTGAATTAGGTAAAACAGGTAGTACTCAAACAATGCCATTGAATAAATCGGACATCAATAAAGATGATATAAGTGAGAACACTTTAGCTAAATATGAAAAGTTAAAGTCAATTATTAAGGACTGTGGTAAAATAGCAATCGCATTTTCTGGCGGGGTTGACTCGACATTTTTAACCAAAGTTGCAAAAGATGTATTAGGAGAAAATGCTGTTGCAGTTACGATAAGTTCAATTCTTGTTACAGATGATGAACTTAAAGAAGCTGATGATTTCTGCAAGGCTGAGAATATAGAACATCTTATATATAATGCAGATGTATTATCGATTCCGGGCTTTGAGAATAATCCACCAGACAGATGTTACATTTGTAAGAAAGCGATATTTACTAATGTGCAGAATCTTGTAGGTGAGAGAGGCATTAGTGTAATTGCAGAGGGAACAAATGTTGATGATGACGGTGATTACAGACCTGGTATTAGAGCCATAAAGGAACTAGGAGTAAGAAGTCCTTTAAAAGAGGCAGGTCTTACCAAGGCTGAAATCAGGGAATTATCTTGTATGTTAGGCTTAAAGACGTGGAATAAACCATCGTGTGCGTGCCTTGCTTCAAGATTTGCGTATGGTGAGGTTATTAATAAAGACAAGCTTGATATGATTTACAGTGCAGAATGTTATATAAGAAGTCTGGGATTTGAGCAGTTCAGGGTAAGATTACAGGATGGAATTGCAAGAATTGAATTAAGACCAGCAGATATACAGAAGTTTATTGAAAACGGAATAAAGGATAAAGTATCAGAGAAGCTTCACGCACTTGGATTTAAGTATGTATCCCTTGATTTGGATGGTTACAGGCTTGGAAGTATGAATGAAGTATTGAACAGACAGGAAAGAGGTAACAATGGCGGTAGCTCATTATAATTGTGATTATTGCAATAATATGGTATATGATGAAGAAACGGAGCAGTTCGTGTGTGATGTAGATATGGACGAGGATGATTATGCAAGGCTTCTTACATCTGAGTATAAAGAATGTCCATATTATCAGAGCAATGATGAATACAAGATTGTAAGACATCAGATGTAGTTTTATATAAAATATAATTAATAGTGGCAGATATTTCGATATATTTATTATAAAGATATGCCTGGAAGGAAGTGAGTGAATGGATGATAAGAGATACGCTGTACTTATCGACTCAGATAATATTTCATCAAAATATATTTCGGACATTCTTGATGAAATGACAAAGTATGGCGTAATAACTTATAAAAGAATATATGGCGACTGGACAAGTACACAGGCAAGCAAATGGAAGAAAGAGCTTATGGAGAACTCCATAACACCTATACAGCAGTTTTGTAATACAGTAGGCAAGAATGCAACAGACTCAACGCTTATAATTGATGCTATGGATATTCTTTATACGAATAATGTTGACGGCTTCTGTATCGTATCTTCTGATGGCGATTTTACAAGGCTTGCAAGCAGGCTTAGAGAGTCGGGAATGGACGTTATCGGTATGGGTGAGAGCAAGACACCACGTTCATTCAGGGCCGCTTGTTCGGTATTTACAGACCTTGAGCTTCTTCGTGAACAGGCACACGAAGATGAGCCAGATAGTAAGCCGGTTAAGAAGACAGAAAGAAGCAATATTATTAAGCAGTCTAAGATAGAAAATGCAATTATTGAGATTATTCAGGAGAACGACAATAAAGGCAGGCAGACAGGGCTTGGTGAGCTTGGAAGCCGTTTACAGAAGAAATATTCTGATTTCGATGTAAGAAATTACGGTTACAGTTCATTGTCTACATTTCTTGAGGAAATGGAAAGTCTTGAATTAAAGAAGTTCAATAACACGGTTCTTGTCAGACTTAAGGAAGACAAGAATATGAAAGAGCAGGTTATGGAGTATGCAGTGAATTATGTAAAGAGTTCAGAAAATGCAGTGGAACTTGGAGCATTAGGACAGAAAATCCATATGAATTATCCTAATTTTAAGGTTAAGGAGTATGGTTATTCTACACTCAGCAAATTTATTGCAGGCATAAAATGTTTAAAAATAACAGCAACAGATGAAAACCGTAGAATGGTTTCAATAAAATAAACTAAAGTTAGTCATAAAGACAGGAAAGGAATATTATGAATAAGATAGCAAGTTTTACAGTTAATCACTTGGATTTACTTACAGGAGCATATGTATCAAGAAAAGATTATCAGGGAGATGTAGTTCTTACAACATTTGATTTAAGATTTACAAGACCTAATGTAGAAGCACCTATGGATACAGCAGGTATTCATACAATAGAACACCTTGTAGCAACATTTTTAAGGAACCATAAGGTATGGGCAGACAAGACTATATATTTTGGACCAATGGGCTGCCGTACAGGATTTTATGTAATATTTGCAGGTGACCTTGAGTCAGAGGATATAATTGATGTGTTAAGGGAAGCCGCTGATTTCGTACTGGATTATGAGGGTGAGATACCAGGATATTCACCAAGGGACTGCGGTAATTACCTTGATAATAACCTTACACTTGCAAAGATATATATGAAGAAGTATAAGGAAGAAGTTCTTGATAACCCAGTACCAGAAAGACTTCATTATCCACAGTAAAATAGATGGGAGCTTCTTATTACAGCAAAAACAGAAGAAAATGATTGAAGGGAACCTGTTTTGATGGAAAATATGGATATACAGATTATAAAATCAAGACGCAGAACAGTTTCAATAGAAGTCCATACAGATGGAAGTGTTATATTAAGAGCACCTAACAGGATGACGAAGAAGGAGCTTGATATATTTATTGACAAGCATATGTCTTGGATTGAGAGCAAACAGCAGTTGATGAAGGAAAGAAAAGAAGAAAAAATTCCTGCCAATGCAAAGGCTTTTGATACGCTCACATCTAAGGAACGTGCTGTAATAAGGGACACATTTATAAGAAAAGTAGAATATTACAGTAAGATTATGAATGTCACTGTTGGAAGGGTTACAATACGTAATCAGAAGACACGCTGGGGAAGCTGTAGTTCCAAGGGAAATGTTAATTTTAATTACAATTTGTATTATATGCCTGAAGAATTGTTGGATTATGTAGTGGTGCATGAGCTTTCGCATAGAAAATATATGAATCATTCGCAATCATTCTGGTGTGAAGTTGAAAAGTACTGCCCAGAATATAAGTTATGCCGCAGGAGGTTGAAAGACTACACACTTTCAATATAATAATTGGGGCGGGGCATTAATTAAAATGTCTTATTATGCAGGCATAAACGTATTTTTGAGCATATCCCTTAAAGCATAATAATCTGATTATTAGTAGGAGGTAATAAAACTATGAAAATTCCATTTAAAGTAGATTTGACAGGCAAGACTGCAATTGTAACAGGGGGAAGTGGAACACTATGTTCAGCAATGGCGTATGGACTTGCTGTAAGCGGTGCGAAGGTTGCAATAATCGGACGTAATAAGGATAAGCTTAATAATGTCACAGATGAGCTTATTAACAATGCTAAGACAGAATACAGCAAAGACATTGTTGTTAAGGGGTATAGCTGTAATGTAATTGATAAGGAAGAACTTAATAAAACTTATGAAATAATTAAGAGTGAGCTTGGAAGCTGTGATATTCTTATCAATGGAGCTGGCGGCAATCAGCCGGGTGCTATTACATCAATAGAGATGTTAAAGAAAGAAAAAGGAGAAAATGATTACTCTTTCTGGAATCTTGATGAGGATAATATAAGAGATGTTATGGATCTTAATTATATGGGAACACTTCTTCCGATACAGGTATTTACTAAGGATATGGTTGAAAAGAGAAGCGGAAGCATTATTAATATAGCCTCTGTTACATCAATTTTACCACTTACAAAGGTAATGGCTTACGGCAATGCCAAGAGTGCAATACTTAACCTTACACAGTGGCTGGCAGTCCATTTTGGAGAAAGCGGAATAAGATGTAATGCAATTGCACCGGGATTTTATGCGGCTGAACAAAATCACGCATTATTATTTAATGAAGATGGTACATACACTGACAGAGCAAGAAAGATAGTTGCAGGAACTCCAATGGGAAGATTTGGTAATCCAGAGGAACTTATCGGAGCGGCATTATTCCTTGCAAGTGATGATGCGGCTGGATTTGTAAATGGTATTGTGTTGCCAGTAGACGGCGGCTATAGTGCGTACAGTGGCGTTTAATAAATAATTTTAATAATTATCAGATATAAAGGTATATATGTTGATATAAAATGCCGATATTCTAAATATAATAAAAGTTAAATGGTACAAAAGTATTATATGAGGAGGATAATGGTATGAAATTAGGAGAGGCTATACCAAATTATCAGGCATATCGCAATGAATTACAGGACAAGAAGACCAGCATATATAAGCAATATAAAAAAACAAAGGAAAAGGCTGAGCGTACCAATGATGAAGAATGGATACAAAAGGCAGCAGAGCTTGAGCTTTCATATAAGGAAGCAACTGATGATTTTGACAAGTATGAGAATGTTCTTAACTCGCTTAGGGAGCAGTGGTGTGCAGCAGCAAATACAGAAAACGACAAAGCACTTGCTGACCCTGAGACAGGACTTGGTGCAACAATCGGCAAGATAATGACGACAATTGCAAGAATGTGTGCCGGTGATAAAGTTCCATATACCGATGAAAAGAAGGTTATGGAATATGACGATAAAATGTATGCAAGAGCCAAGCAGGCACAGATGATTATGGCATCAATGAAGAAAAAGCAGAAGGAATACGATTCACTCTGGGATAAAGAGGGGGGAGAGTATGACCCTGAGGGTGTAGCTGATAATACAGAAGCACAGGGAGAGCTGCCAGATATCCCATCATCGGACGGAGACAGTACGGATACAGGTGAAGCAGTATCAGATAGTGAATAATTAATAAAATGGAGTGTCATATGAAACATAATCGATACTTTATGCAGGTATTAACAGTATATCAGTTATCTGCGTATTGTATGAATTGTTTCCTGTGACACTCCATTTTTGTCTTATAAGTCTATAATCCTTTATTATTAATATAAATACATATTATAAAGTAAGTACTTATTAATAATTAAATATGTTATAAATTAAACATATATATTAAAATAAGTACTTGCTTATTAAGTATTAAATATGCAGTTGATATTAATTAAATTAATATTAATTAAACTTCAAATAAAAGATCACCATAGCTTGGGAATGGCCAGAATTCCTTATCAACGATCATTTCAAGCTTATCAGCAGGAGCTCTTAATTCGTCCATAGTTGTCTTAACTTCATCTCTGAAGTACTTAGCCTGTTCTGTAATGTCAGTAACATCAGCAGCCTTAGCTGTAACATCAATAAGCTTAGTATAAGCAGCCTTCATATCCTTTAAGTAACCAGAAACTTCTGCAAGTAAATCAGCCTGAACAGAAGCATCAGCACCAGCTTCCTTAACAGTAAGAACTGAGTTAGCAAGCTCTGTTGTGTAAGAAATAACTGAAGGAATAATCTGCTTTCCAGCCATATCAATCATTGTCTTTGCCTCAATATTGATCGTCTTAGAATAAGTCTCATAATTGATCTCTGCACGAGACTCAAGCTCTGTCTTAGTCATGACGCCCTGTCTCTCAAACATAGAGATTGTCTTATCAGTAACAAGATATGGAATTGCCTCTACGAAAGACTTTACATTTGGAAGACCACGTTTCTCTGCTTCAGCAACCCACTCATCCGAGTATCCATCACCGTTAAAGATAACTCTCTGATGCTCGGTAACAGTTTTCTTGATCAATTCGTTGACTGCTGCATCGAAGTCATCCGCCTTTTCCAATTCGTCAGCGAACTGATTAAGTACATCTGCAACCATTGTATTCAAGATGAAATTCACACCTGCAATTGACATTGAAGAACCTAACATACGGAACTCAAATTTATTTCCTGTAAATGCGAATGGTGAAGTACGGTTTCTGTCTGTATTGTCTTTTACGAAATGTGGAAGTACTTTTGCACCGATATCCATCTGGACTGCGCGGCTTCCTGCAAAATATTCGTCATTTTCGATAGATTTTAATACTTCTGTCAGTTCATCACCGAGGAATACGGATACAACAGCAGGCGGAGCCTCGTTTGCACCAAGACGGTGATCATTTCCTGCACTTGCTACAGAAATACGAAGTACATCTGCGTATTCATCAACTGCTTTGATAACAGCTGTCAGGAAAATCAGGAACTGTGCGTTTTCAGCAGGAGTACGTCCGGGCTCCAGCAGGTTTACACCAGTATTTGTAATCATGGACCAGTTGTTGTGTTTACCGGAACCATTGATACCGTCGAAGGGTTTTTCATGGAGCAGGCATACCAGACCGTGTTTGTCAGCAACTTTTTTCATGACTTCCATCGTCAGCTGATTGTGATCGACGGCAACGTTTGCCGTGTCGAAAATCGGAGCTAACTCATGCTGTGCAGGAGCAACTTCGTTATGCTTTGTCTTTGCAGGGATGCCAAGCTTCCAGAGCTCTTCATCCAGATCATGCATGTATGCGGATACGCGGGGCTTTAATGCGCCGAAATAATGATCTTCCATTTCCTGACCTTTGGGAGACATTGCGCCGAACAGAGTTCTGCCGGTAAAGATCAGATCTTTTCTCTGCTCATACAGAGCTTTGTCAACCAGGAAATACTCCTGCTCAGGACCGATGGTGGTGGAAACACTTGTAACATCCTTGTTTCCGAGCAGCTGCAGAATTCTGACTGCCTCTGTGTTCAGAGTTTCCATGGAACGCAGCAGAGGAGTCTTTTTATCCAGTGCTTCGCCGCTGTAAGAACAGAAAGCGGTAGGAATGTAAAGGGTTCCATCTTTAATAAAAGCGGGAGAAGTAGGATCCCATGCCGTATAACCTCTTGCTTCAAAAGTAGCGCGCAGACCGCCGGACGGGAAGCTGGATGCATCGGGTTCACCCTTTACCAGTTCTTTTCCGGAGAAATCCATGATGATCTGACCATCTCCGACCGGACTGATGAAGCTGTCATGCTTTTCAGCAGTGAAACCGGTCATGGGCTGGAACCAGTGCGTATAATGGGTTGCACCGTGCTCAACGGCCCATTCCTTCATGGCAACCGCAACGGAATTGGCAACATCCAGTTCCAGATGGGTGTTATTTTCGATTGTTTTACGCAGCGCTTTGTAAATATCCTTGGGGAGCTTTTCGCGCATCACTTTGTCGTTAAAGACCAGGCTGCCGTAAATTTCAGGAATACTTTTTGACATAGATCAAATCTCCTTTCAACTGTAGGGTAAGCATTGTACATTTCGGTGTTTTGTCTGACGAAACGTTTCGTCCTGCAGAAGGTATTCTTTAGAACGAAAAAAGGCACTTCGGAGAAGATTCTCCAAAGCGCCTTTGCTTTATGTGACGTATCATACTCACAAATAATAAAACTGTCAAGCCCCTTTTTTCAAAAAACGAAAATTTGTGCAGCAAAGCCACAGGTGCATTTGAGGCGGCTTTTTTGTCAACTTACCTCCGATCCTGAGACAAACCGCATGTTTTCGTGTATGCTTTTGTCAACGAAAGGAAAGGAGGTCGGGGCATGAAAGTGAGCATTGAACTTTCACCGGAATACCGGATTCCGTATGCAGTCATTTATGTGGATGAAATAACGGATGAAATCCAGAAAATCATGGAGAGTTTCAGCCGGCAGGAAATGCCGATCACGGCGCTGCAGAATGAGGATAATCTCGTTGTTCTGCAGCCGGAGGAAATCTATATGGTGCGTGTGGAGGCCGGGGATACGATTCTTTTTGGAAAGTGTTCAAAATATCGTTCCAGAAAGAGACTTTACGAATTAGAAAAGCAGCTTGGAAAGCAGTTTATGCAGATTTCGAAATCCACGCTGGTCAATCTTTCCTATCTGGAAAGCATTGAAGCGGGATTTAATGGAACGCTTCTTCTGAAGCTGAAAAACGGCTGTAAGGATTATGTATCCAGAAAATATCTGCCGGAATTTAAGAAATATCTGGGACTGTAGGAGGAATAAAGATTGAAAAATAAAATTTTTCAATCGCGAGATTTGTGTCTGCGCGCACTTGACGCAAATCTCGGCATGCACAAAAAGCGTGCGCAGAAATGAGAGGAAAGCATGAAAGCGATTGTAAAAGAAGCAGCGAAATATGTTGGAATCAGCACCGGGATTGCGCTTGGAATTTTCTGCTTTGTCGGAATGATATTTGACCTGTATTATGGCGGAAATTTCAGCCTTTCCGGGTATCAGTTTACGAAGATGGTGGTCGGTTGTGTGGTGGTCGGCTGGGGCTTTGGCGTTCCGGCTGTCGTTTACCGGAAAGAAAATATGCCGATGCCGATCCGTGTTGTAATCCATATGGGAAGCGGCTGCGTGATTTATACGCTGGTCGCATGCTGGGTCGGCTGGATCGACCTGTCAGCGGGGCTCTGGCAGGGAATCGGCATGATTGCTGCCCAGCTGGCAGCAGCATTTCTGATCTGGTTATTTTTTCTTCTGCATTACCGCCGGGAAGCGAAAGAGATGAATGAACGGATACAGGAGATGAAAAAAGGGAAGGATTAAAATCCTTCCTTATTTCGTTGGATGCGAAATTCTTTTCTTTTCTGTCCGGCTTCCCATTCCGCCTGCTGACCGATGGATTCGATCAAAAGTCCCGGAACTTTGGTCGGTTTTCCGGTTTCGTCAACGGCAACGAGCGTGAGGTAAGCCCGGTTTACGGGATATCGTGTGCCGTTAAGTTTTTCCACATAGGTATCGACCCGGACTTCCATGGAAGTGCTGCCGACCCAGGTGAGGGTTCCGACCAGAACGACAAGGTCATTTTGAAACACGCCGCGGATGAATTTCAGGTTATCGACGGATGCGGTGATGACATTACACTGGGAATGACGGATGCCGACGAGCCCGGCGACTTCGTCAATCCACTCCATCAGCCTGCCGCCGAAAAGCCGTCCTGCACCGTTTAAATGTTCCGGGCGGATCTGATAGACCTGTTCCACGCGGGATTCGATTGCTCTTTTTTTCGTAGTATTTTAGGAAGACCTCCATTCTGAGTACAAATTTTCCTGCAGGCGCGAAAATGGTCCGCAGGGAACTTAAAAGCCTTGAGATTATTTTATTTCTATAGTTTGGGACAGTCAAGTGGCAGAAGGTAAAGCGCGTCAGCGCGGGCTCACTCAATAATTTCCCTTTACACACCCGGGCAGTGTTGTTATAATACTTTCCGGGAATGAGGTTCTCCCGCGTCGTATGGCGAAACCGCTTGAAAGAATTTTAAGCTGATGGCTTCTGTGATTTTAGATATCGATTACAAGAAGAGTCAGCTAAAAATGAGGAATAACATGGATGTTAATAATTCAAGATTACTTTATTTGTTAGATGTGTTTTCTCAATTTGGGAAAACACCCTTAAATGGTGTAACAAGACTTGCATTAAGTAATGAGGATAAACTTGCAAGAGATTATTTGATTAAACTTTCCAAAGATGCAGGCTTTTCGATAAAAATAGATGCAATTGGTAATATTTTTATTCGCCGTAGTGGAAAGGATAACCGATTAGCGCCAATCTTAATCGGTTCTCATGCTGATTCTCAGCCATTAGGTGGCCGTTACGATGGTATTTATGGGGTGCTAGCTGGATTAGAAGTGTTATTGTCATTAAATGATCATAATATCGAAACTGAGCGACCTATTGATCTTGTTATGTGGACAAATGAAGAAGGGGCTAGATTTTCTCCTGCTATGATGGGAG
>ERZ827104.1494-NODE-1494-length-20458-cov-3.470470_pt1 | contig 20458 bp, 19 predicted proteins | sample MGYA00519781_ERZ827104 | MGnify/ENA primary metagenome ERZ827104 (study PRJEB31778, sample SAMEA3449257) | human gut metagenome | biome: human gut; feature: human-associated habitat; material: faeces | place: United Kingdom | collected 2010/2012 ...
TGGGGCTGTTCGGTCTGACCGCCTGCAGCGGCGGGGACGAGCGCGGCAGTTCGTCCACCGGGGACCAGAGCTCTTCCAGCACAGCGGAGGAACCTTCTTCCGGAACAAAGAACAGCAGCAAGGTGGAAGGGTTCACACTGGATACCCCCACCACAGCCGATGAAGCAGCGGAGTATTTCAAGCAGGCGCTGCTTGCCGGAAATGTGGACGCGATCCAGAAGGTGACCAGCTGCACCTATGAGGACTGGGACGATGTGACCTTTGACAGCATCGAATATCAGACCATTGCCCAGGACCCGGTAAGCTCCCGGTATCAGTTCACCTTCACTGTGAGCCAGAGCGATTGCGAAACCTTCCCCACCGGCACCTATGAGCGCATTGTGGAGGTCACCAATGTGACCGACTATTCGGAAACCCCGGTGGTGACCATGCTCTATGACAAGAGCTGGAATTACTATGAGCTGTTCCCCTATGATATGGAGCAGCCGGGCTATGATGTATACAGCCAGATGAAGCGGTTTGTGGACTTCATGGGGAATATGACATTTGCTTCCCCGTCGGAGCTCACCGAGGAGCAGATGGTGGAGTATGCCATGGTGACCATTTTTGACGATTACAACGGAGAACGGGAGCTCTATTCGGTGGACGAAGTGAGCAAGATGGTAGAGACCCTCTTTGGCGTGAGCGGTGTGGATGCTTCCAAGACCAAGTTCTATAACGAGGAAGAGGGCGGCTGTGAGATGCTGGGCCGCGGCGGTATGTGGTATTATACCTGGACCAGTCCGGCTGTACAGGATGCCTCCACCGGACGCTATACCCTGGACATCACCTTCTATTCCGACCCGCTGCGCACGATCAAGGAGAAGAGCATGCGCTATACTCTGGAACCAAATGGCGATCATTATAAGTTCATCAGCGCAGTGGAGATCTGAGCAGGCTGAAAGGCAAAATATTCCGGTTTGGAATCCGGAAAAACGCTTTATTTTTCAGCATGAATAGTATATAATTGTTTCAGTACCCTGAAGATGCTTTCTTTATGGAAAGGAATATCACAGAAATTCTGGAGGGAAAAAGTATGAAACGATTTGCAGCAATGATGCTGGCGGCACTGTTGGCCGCAAGTTCGACAACGGTTGCATTTGCCGCAAAGAATTATGATTATATCGGGTTCGGCGGCTGGGTAACGCTCGACTATGACGCCATGGATGGCGGCAATGTTCTGGTACCGGGCAACACCTACACCTTCCCGATCCTGGACGGCAGTGATTACTTCAATGAGGAATCCGCTGATGTATGGCGTATTTCCGCATCGGAGTACACTCCCAAGGGGGAAGATGAGAAGTTCTCCTCGGTGAGCGTATCCCAGGGTTCGGACGGTGTTTATTATCTGACTGTCAAGGTCAAGCAGAACCGGGACACCTACTACTCGGAACAGGATGCCTTTATCCTGCTGAAGGTCGAGGAGAAGGGCATTGACCGGGAAGATGCTGAGATCAACAGCTCGGATGCCACTCAGTATGAGAGCGATACAAGAAATTTCTTTGACAATCTGGACGATTCCGGTGACTATGGTGCCAGCCGTGCCCTGTCCCTGAGCAACCTCCAGCGCTATTCGGAGACCTATCCCACCGACTTTGACGGCGGCTTCATCAGCGGCCAGAGCGGCAGTGTCAGCGGCACACTCAAGTCTGAGGACCGTGTATACTACACCACCATCTCGGTAGAGGAATTTGAGATTGCTTCCACCGACTATGATGTCATAGACGACGATGAGTACGATGTGGATAACTCAATGCCGCTGGTAATGGCAGGCGGCGATGTATCCAAGTCGAACCTTTCCTTCGGCAATACCGCAGAGTATCTGGCGAAGTTCTCCTCTTCCAAGGAGAAGCCCTACAACCTGTCCTACTCCACTGTTACCAACTCGGATGTAGCAGGCGCCAACCCCAATGCGGATCTGGTCTGCATCTCCTTCCCGGGCACCCCGATGTTCGCTGCCAACTCCTATCTGGTGATCAAGGATAAGGATATGAAGTACCTCTATGAAGTGGATGGCGATGAACTGATCGAGCTGGAAACCACCACACAGGATGGCTATCTGGCATACCGGACTGACCGTCTGACCAGCTATATCGCTTCGGACCGTCCGCTGAAGAACGCGGTTTCTTCTTCGGATAAGGCGACCAGCTCTTCTTCGTCCAGCAGCTCGACCTCGAGCAGCACCGCTTCCGGCGGCAGCACATCCAGCAAGCCGAACCCGGATACTGGTCGATAAATTACCCTGTAATTTATCGACGCAGCGAATTTGGCACTGATGTGCCAAATATCGTGGAATGACGCGAATCAGCCCTGGCTTTGCGGAAGCGGGGCGACACGGCGAATTTGGCATTAACATGGCAAATGTCGCGAAAGTGTCATTGAAAGGCCTTTGCTTTGCCAAGACCTCCGGCATAAGTTCAGAATGATCCAGGCAGGACTTCCTTTTGGAAGTCCTGCTTTTTTATTTTCCCATGGAATGGCGAATTTTTATGGCATGAAAATGATTACAAAATGGTAACAACATTCTATTGAGCCGGCCCGGCTGCTCCGGTATAATGGACTCATCGGGCAGATCGCCCGGAATATGCAAGGAACGCCGGGTCAGCCCGGCAGCAACATAAGGGAGGAAATCGAAGATGAGAGAGAAGAAGATGCTGCGCCGGACTGCTGCCGGTATGATTGCCGCCGTGCTGATGGCTGGCGGGATCAGCACAGCGTATGCCGCAGAGACCCCGGGACTGTCCCTGGGGAATGATGGGGCGGTGGCAGCGGAGATCAGCCTGCTGCAGCCGGACAGCACCTATTACTTCCCGGTGCAGTATACCCGGGAGGATGGCCGCCTGGTGCAGGTGCGTGCTTCAGAAGCAGATGCGCTGGAGCTGGAAGTGCGTTCGGGCGAGGCACTGGATAGGGCGGAGATCCGCACCTGGAACGGACGGTGCTATGTGCGTCTGGAAACCGCCGGGGATATCCGGGACGGCGAACGCTACACCACCGAGCTTACCCTGCGGTATGACCGGGGCGGGGACGAGGAGACACTGGACTTCGCTGTTACAGCGGGTCTGCGTGCGGCGAGCCTTTCGTCGGTACAGGCCGGGGAACCCATTCCGGTCAGAACCTATATGCCCCTTTACACCGTAGCCCAGCAGATGGAACTGGCCCGGCTGAACCTCTGGCGTCCGGTGACCTTTGTGGGAGAGGGCTGGAGCTTTACCGGTACCCTCACCGCCAAGGGGACAGGGGATTTCTCGGTGACCCGGGAGAGCATTCCGGCAGTGGAACGGTACCTGGACGGCGCACCGGCAGCCTATCTGGGCTTCCCGGGCGGCGGCAACTTTGAAAACGGAAAGCTGACCATTGATCTCAGTCAGTTCCGGGAGGAATTTGACGGCACTGTCTATGCTTACCGGTACCTCTATGGACGGCTCTACCGGATTCCGTCCAGCTATAATGCCGAAGCGAATACCATCTCCCTGTCGGTGACCAACCTGGGACGGTATGTCCTCACCGATGAGAAGATCCCCGAAGCCACCATTGTGGACTGATTTTCGCTGCAAATAAAAAACACCCCTGTGGGAACCCGGTTCCTTACAGGGGTGTTTTTGTGTAAAGATGATTTATCGCTTTATCACAAAAATAGATCGAAATGTATGCGGGTTTGTCAATAGTTGCCAGTGCCCGGGTGTGTTATAATTGGTATATAGCATTCTTGCGGAAACAGGGAGGAGAAATCAAATGGGAGGAATGGAAGCCTGCATCGATGTCCGGCGGGAAATACGGGTCCTGACCTGGGTCGCCGGTGCGGAAGTGTTGCTGGCAGCGATGTTCCAGTTCTATCCGCATGGCCCGCAGCTGGGGACAGATCCGTTCAATCTGGGGTATCTGTTCGGGCGCTGGATGTGCGCGGTGGAAGCTGTGGCGCTGGTGCGGCAGGTGGGCCCCATGGACCGCCTGGCAAAGAAACTGTCCGGCCTGGACGGCTATCTGCTCACCGAGCAGCTCAGGGCGGTGGAACGGGTACGGAGGGACGGCGTCATCTGCCTGCGGGCAGTGGTATTCGGGCTCTATCCGCTGGTGTTCCTGGGGATCGAGTTCCTGGCCTTCCACAGTCTGAGATCCCTTGCCGGTTATCTGCTCAGCCTGGGGTTCTATCTCTGCTATGAGGCGGCACAGCTGCGGTTTCGCCGGAAACTCAGGGGACTTATGAACGCTCTGGAAGGAGGCGGATTCTGATGGAACAGCAAATTCGGGAACAGATCGCCCATCTGCAGAGGGAATCCCGGTTCCTGCGGAATCTGGCAGGCGGGATTCTTCTCTACTCGATTGTGACTTCCAGCTTTCTGAAAGTTCAGTTCCTGTCGCCGCTGGGATTCCTCTTCGCCGTTTTCCTCTATCTCAGCGCCCGGGATATTTATAAGGACGCCGATGCCCAGCAGCCGGAAAACTGGAGCAGTCCGGTACAGTTTCTGGAGGTCAGCCGGCAGATCCGGGAGGAAAGCGTCTGGAAGCTCCACACACGGCTGATCCTGCTGCTTACCTTTTATGTGATCGATATGATCAGCTACCCCACCATCGTTCTGGCAGTCAATATGGCAGTGACGCTGGCACTCTGTGCCCTGTATGAGTGGGGACTGCGCCGGTTTGAAAAACGCACCGGCATCTGAAAAAACAAGGAGAGGATTTGATGAGTCAAATGGAACTGCGTTCGGTACCTGCCCTGAAAAAAGAGATCATCCGTCTTGCACTGGCTGCTGCGGTGCAGCTTCTGTTTGCCCTCTGGTTTTATGCCTTCTGCTGTGGCCTGGTGAGCCTGGGGCCGCTGCGTCTCCCCTATGGAGTGAAGGGATATGAATTCGGCGGCATGGTCTGTGTGCTCAGCGCTTTTATGCCGGTGCGGACGGTGTGGAATCTCAACGAGGCGGTGGACGAGGCCAAAAAGCACGAACCCCTGGACTTTGACGCCCTGCTTCCCCGGATGGCGGGGATCTGCCGCAAGGCGCTCCGGGAGCTCCCCAGGGCCCTGGTGGTGATCCCACTCCTCTTCCTGGTGGAGTGGATGCAGGCCGGCACACTCCACTCGGTTCCCATGGCAGTGGTCTATGCCCTGCTGATCCTGATGGACTTTCTCCTGTTCCGGCGGTTTCTTACCCTGCTGCAGACCCCGTTCCGGAATGAGGACAGAGCGGCGGAGGATACAGCGCCGGGTGGAAAGCCGGTTCTGCGGAGCCGGGAACAGACCGATGATCTCCGCTCCCTCCAGAACGGCGCCCGGAACTTTATGATTCTGGGGGCTGTGGAGCTGATAGTAGTTGCTATACCGCTGGTTCAGGCAGGACTTTCCTTACAGATGATTTCTCTGCGCCCCCGACTCACAGCCAATATCCTTACTCTACTGGTTTGCGGATGGCTGGGAGTGAAGATTATCCTGCACAGCTGGGAGGTATATCAGCGGGCGGGCGTGCTGCACTCAGACGATGGAAAAGACCTCATCACCCAGAAGCTGGGCGATCTGGCGGCGCAGCTCGGGACGGCACGGGAAAAGATCATGATGACGGCACTTATTGCCCCGCTGGCGCTGCTGGCGGATGTGTTCCGAAGCGAGTCGGCGGCGGCTCTGCCCTGGTTCGGGCTGGCGGTGGTATACTACCTGCTGTTTGAGCTGCTCTGGCGGCGGTATAAAAAACAGGTGGATCAGGTGATGGCAGAGGTCTGACCGCCTATGGCAAACTAAAAAACGGCATGGATTTCCATGCCGTTTTTTGTTGCGGAGCAATCTGGTTACAGGGCTAATCAGCGGTGGAACAGCTTGCCGAACCGATCCAGGAAGGTCTGTTTCGGCGGTTCGTAGGCCGGGAACTCCGGCAGATGTTCCATGAAATACTCCTGGGAGGAGAGAGGCGGACGGTCCACCTGGGTGGCGTCCACATATTCGCCGCTGGGCAGCAGCCGGCGGGCTTTGACATTGTCCGAGAGCAGCACTTCCAGGTAGTGGGAGAGCCACTGCTTGAGATCGGGGTCCTCCACCGGACAGGCGATCTCCACCCGACGGTTCTGGTTGCGGGTCATGATGTCCGCCGAGGAGATATAGAGCTGCCGGAGTTCACCATCGCCGAAGCAGTAGACACGGGAGTGTTCCAGGAAGCGCCCTACAATGCTGGTGATGGTGATGTTTTCGGTCTTGCCGGGAATTCCCGGCAGCAGGCAGCAGATACCCCGGACGATGAGTTCCACCCGGACCCCTGCCTGGGACGCCTGGGCGAGCTTGTCGATGAGTTCCCGCTCGGTGACCGAATTGACCTTGATGATGATGTGTCCCTTCTGACCCCGGGCGATTTCCCCGTCGATCATGCGCAGCAGATGGTCCTTCATGGTGAAGGGAGCCACCAGCAGCTTCTGATAACTGCTGTACAGGTCGCCCATGAGCATATTCTGGAAGAAGTTCACAGCGTCCTCGGCAATGACCGGGTCGGCGGTGAGCAGCGCAAAGTCGGTGTAGAGGGCAGCGGTCTTTTCGTTGAAGTTGCCGGTGCCGATCTGGGTGACATAACTCAGCCGTCCATTCTTTTCCCGGCGGGTGATCAGACAGATCTTGGAGTGGCATTTGTAGCCCTCAATGCCGTACAGCACCCGGCAGCCGGCTTCCTCCAGTTCCTTGGCCCATTCGATGTTGTTCTCCTCATCGAACCGTGCCCGGAGTTCCACCAGCACGGTGACCGACTTGCCGTTTTCCGCCGCGGTACACAGATGCTTTGCCACAGCGGAGTTGCCTGCCAGCCGGTAGATGGTCATCTGGATGGACAGTACCTGGGGGTCATTGGCAGCTTCCCGGAGCAGACCCAGGAAGGGCTGCATCGACTGATAAGGATAGAAGAGCAGGGTGTCCCGCTGCTGGATCTGGGGCCAGAGGGGATAGTCCTTGGAGAGATAGTCGGGATAGGCCGGGGTATATTCCGCATAGTAGAGGGAGCGGTCACACTTGTCCAGCTGATAGGCATACTTGAGCACCAGCGGACAGGAACAGGTATAGGTCTGCTGGGAAGTGAGCTTGAGCTTCTGTTCCAGCAGCTTGCGGATCTCAGGGGCATCGCCCTGCATTTCCAGCCGCACCGGAGCCAGACGGCCCCGCTTGCGCAGCGCCTTGACCATGTAGTCCCGGAGATCCTCGCCCTCTTCGTCATAGAGCCCGGCTTCAGCATAGTTGATGTCGGCGTTCCGGGTCACCGAAACAACGCACTGCTCGGTGATGTGATAGGCCTTGAAGATCTTCCGCAGCTGGAAGAGGATCACTTCCTCAGTGCGGACATACTGGGCATTCTCCCCGGGCAGCAGGATAATGGGCGGCAGGGATTCAGGTACTTCCACGATGCCCAGCAGGGTGCGGTCCCGTCCCGAGAGCATGGCGGCAGCATAGAGCCCCTTGTTCCGGAGATGGGGGAAGGGGTGGCTGCGGTCGATGATCTGGGGAGAGAGCAGCGGGAAGATCCGGTCCCGGTACCAGTCCTGGATATAGGTGCGGTTCTTGCCCTCCAGTTCCTCGGGCTTCCATTCCCGGACACCCTTGTTCTCCAGCTCGGCAGAGATCTCGGCAAAGGCGGCGTCCCGGTAGCGGATCAGCGGACGCACCGCTTCATAGATGGCTTCCAGCTGCTGCTGGGGGGTCAGACCGCTCTTGCTGTCGGTCTGTTTGGGGAAGGTGAGCTTCAGGTCGGTGAGGCTTCCCACCCGCACCATGAAGAATTCATCCAGGTTGCTTGTGAAGATGGAGAGGAACCGCAGGCGTTCCAGCAGCGGGACATGGGGGTCCATCGCCTCATCCATGACCCGGGCATTGAACTTGAGCCAGCTCAGTTCCCGGTTCTGGGTATAGCTTAAATCCCAGGTTTTATCAGTTTTTGACACAGATATCCCTCCCTGACGCCGTAACGGCTGATATAGAGCTGTTCCTTGCAGAGCTTATGGGTGACAGTGGTCATGACGATCACGCCGGGCAGAATGGTATGCACCCGGTCAGGACAGTTTTTGAGGATCAGTTTCCGGGCGGTATTCTTCCGGTCCAGCAGCATGGCGGCAGTACGGTCCAGTTCTGCCACAGTGAGCAGACGGTTGCTCTCCGGCTTTTCCAGATACTGATTGGCAATCTTCAGCACAGCCCGGGCAGTGCCGCCGATGCCGCAGATAAAGGGCGAGGGCTTCTTGGGCGGATCAGCCTTGCGCAGCTTCTTGCGCACGGCCGAGGTGAGCTCATCGATCTCAGGACGGCTGGGCCACAGCTCGGACACATAGCGGTTGTAGAGGTTCAGTGAGCCGATGTCCAGGCTCTGGGCGGATACGATCTTGCCGTTCTCCAGCCGGACGATCTCGGTACTGCCGCCGCCGATGTCAAAGACAGCGCCGCCTGCCAGCGGACAGGTGAGCATGGCGCCGATGCAGCCATAGCGGGCTTCCAGTTCACCCGAGAGCACCTCCACTTCCAGACCGGTATTCTCCCGGATGGCGGCGAGGACTTCCTCGGTATTGCGGATATTGCGCAGGGAAGCGGTGGCAAATACATGCACCGGCACCGGGCCGAACTGAGCCAGCAGCCGCTGGAAGCCCCGGAGCACGGAACAGGCCACCTCAATGCCCTCCCGGGTGAGTGAGCCGGAACGGATATAGTTGACCAGGCCGGCCATGCGTTTTTCCGAGAACAGCGCCTGGAAACCGCCCTGTTCCTGTACATCATAGAGTGTCATGCGGATGGTGTTGGAGCCGAGGTCCACCACAGCAAAATTGATCTGCGGTTCGGCAGTTCTGGTAAGTTCCATAGTTTTGTAATCCCTCATTTTCTTTGTTCATTGTATCGGCAGCGGATGTCCGACAGGATATATTTGTGTTAAATATGGGTAAAATGGGAAGATACTGTCAAATCCCGGCGAATGGTGCAAAAAAACGCAAAACTCCGCAGAGGGAGTGCCGCTGCGGAGTTTCCTGCAATCATGGAAAGATGGAATTAGGCATCATGCTCGCAGTAGAAGCACTTGCAATGAGCATGGGTATCATCAGTATAGACAAATCTCTGCTTGAGACCGGTTTCGATGGTGGTAATGCAGGCCGGATTCCTGCAGACCGGAGGCTCGGGAACAAAATCAGGTTCCTCGGCGCGTACCGGAGCCAGCTGGTTCTTGACACCCAGCAGGGTGAGGATCAGGGCCATACGCACATACATGCCGAACTTTACCTGCTTGAAGTAGCAGGCCCGGGGATCATTGTCCACTTCGGGAGTGATCTCATTGACACGGGGTAGCGGATGCAGCACGATCATATCCGGCTTTGCAAGAGCCATCTTGGCGGGGTCGAGGACATAGACATCCTTCAGGCGCTCATATTCCGCCATATCCAGGAACCGCTCCTGCTGGATGCGGGTCATATACAGCACATCCAGTTCGCCGATGACCTCCTCCAGGCTGCGTACCTCCCGGTAGTCCTGATGGCTGGGCTCCAGCACTTCGGTGATGATGTGACGGGGGATCTGCAGCTCCTCCGGGGAGATGAAGATGAAGCGCACCCCCTCATACCGGGACAGAGCCTTGACCAGCGAGTGAACGGTGCGTCCGTACTTGAGGTCGCCGCAGAGACCGATGGTGAAGCCCGAGAGCTTGCCCTTGAGGGAGCGGATGGTCAGCAGGTCGGTGAGGGTCTGGGTGGGGTGCTGGTGGCCGCCGTCACCGGCATTGATGATCGGAACAGGAGAATACATCGAAGCCACCCGGGGAGCGCCTTCCTTGTTGTGACGCATGGCAATGATGTCGGCATAGCTGCCCACTACCCGGACAGTATCCGCTACGGTTTCGCCCTTGCTCACCGAGGAGCTGGATGCGGAGGAGAAGCCCTCCACCTTGCCGCCCAGACGGAGCATAGCCGCCTCAAAGCTCAGGCGGGTACGGGTGCTGGGCTCATAGAACAGGGTAGCCAGGATCTTGCCGCGGCAGCATTCCGCATAGGCAGCGGGGTCCCGGATGATGTCGTCAGCCAGGTTCAGAACCCGGTCGATCTCAGCTACACTCAGGTCGGTGGAATCAATCAGATGACGCATAGATAAGTTTCTCCCTTCGTTTTACGGTGTTTGCGGCGGGAAAATAAAAATGGCAGACCCAGGTTGTGCACAGGGACTGCCGTTTGACTGCTTGAGCGGCCGATGCTTCCCCGCAAGTGAAGAAACATGGCGTTATTTTCCCTTTTTAGCCTCTCTGTGCTAGATTAAAGGTTGTTTTGATTTGTTTCATTATACTCCCAGTTTCTGCCCCTGTCAATGCCGACAGACCAGTTCCGGGAATTTTGTGGGACTGCATAAATCGAAAGCGGAAATTTCATCAGCTGTTGACACTTTATCAGGCGAAAGTTATACTGAAAACAGACAGAATCCGGATACAAGCCCACCGCTGAGCCGGTGGGAAAATGGATAAAGAAGGCAGGATAGTATGATCCGGTAGCTGGAGGAAGAGAGCGGCGAGGGATGGTTTGAGAGTGTCTTTTTCCGCAATGATGAAAACGAAGGGGAACTGATTGTCTACGCAGACAGCAGCAATCCCGATTACAGGGAATGCTCCGAGCGGTGTGTGGAGGCGTTCAATGCCCTGTCCGAAGCGGCAGTCCGGGAGATCTGCGGGCAGCTTGCGGCGTGTGCGGAGGAGGGCGGCCTGGACGAGGCAGACGGGCTTTCCGATCCGCGGGATATTCTGCGGTACTGCTGGTTTGCGGCGCTGTATGTGGATATGGCAGGAGCAGAGGACGAAGTGGGCTATGTCGTGGAGGGCGAAGGCGACTGGGGCGAGCCGGTGGGCTTTGCTGTGAAGGGTGACCGGGTCACCTATGTGGGCCCCGATTATCTGGAGGCCATGGAGAATCCCTACTGACGCCCCGGACGATAGTACGGCCCTGCCTTTGATTTCAGGAAAGGAGCGAGTGCGATGAAAATCCGTTCATGGTGCCTGCGCATGGCAGCCATGCTGTTGGCTCTGGGACTGGCTGTGATGCCGGCAGCAGCAGAAACAGTCCTTATGGATTATCAGGATACCTATGAATACAGCTACACCTGGCGTGTGACAGACGGATGGGCGCCCGGCTGGGCGGATGTGCGCATGGAGGCGGAGGTCCGCTATGACCAGAGTACCGGGGAATGGCATCTGGCCCGTACCGATATACGGGCAGTTCGCGGCTTCTGTACCTCCAGCAAGACCATCGAGGAGATACCGATGAGCGCCTATCTGATCACAGGCGGGGAGAATCCACGGCTGGAGCTGAAGTGCGATACCGTGCTGGAATATGAATATGGCCCGTTTTCCAGGTATCAGGATCTGAAACAGGAGTATACCTTCCAGCTGGACGAGCCGGGCGATGTGCTGGCTCCAGGGGTACCGGCAGAGGGAACGATGGATCTCCGCACCTATCTGAGCCTGGCTCTGGGCTTTTTGATGTGGCCTCCGGTGGTTCTGCTTATCGCTTACCTGCTCTGGCGGCGCTTCAAAAAGCGGTTGGGCGCCATTCAGCCAATGGAAACGCCTGGCTCTGACCGGGAAGTGAAGCAGGAGTAACAGACTGAAAGGAGAAAAGTCCCGTGGACATCTGGGAAACACTCTATGAAAAAGCGCGTGGGGAATATCATCCGGAAGATGTTACCCCATTTATCCATGCGCATCATGTGGTGTGCGCTCTGGAAAGCGTGGATGGTCGGATTTATACCGGCTTCTGCATTGAGAGCTGCTGCGGTGTGATGGATCTCTGCGCAGAGCGCACAGCAGCGCTGAATATGTATATGAACAGCGGTCAGACCCAGATCCGGCGGCTGATCGCTTTCCGGGACCGGCCTCCGTTTGGCGGGGAAAGCGGAATGCCTTGCGGGGCTTGCCGGGAATTCCTGATGCAGCTGGACCCCCGGAACCGGGGTCTGGAGATCCTGGTGGACTATGAGAGCCGTCAGACCGTTACGCTGGGGGAACTGATGCCTGCCTGGTGGGGCGAGTCCCGGTACAGGACATCTGCCGAGCCATCCGCTGAATAAACCCACCGCCCTCCGGCACTATGCGGAGGGCGGTTTTTGTTGCCGTCCGGGGAAAACTGTGGTATGGTAAGGGGAAGAAAGCAGGTGACTGACCCTATGCAGTATGAATCCATCTTCCCCGCCCGGTTCCTCGCCCGGCCCAACCGTTTCACCGCCCTCTGCCGACTGGAGGACGGCGCCGACATCGTCTGCCATGTGCGCAACACCGGACGCTGTGCCGAGCTGTTCCGTCCCGGCTGTCGGGTATGGGTGCAGCACAATCCCTCCCCCACCCGCAAGACCGCCTGGACCCTCATCACTGTGGACAAGGACGGGGTGCTGGTGAATGTGGATTCGCTGGCGCCCAACAAGCTCTTTGCCGAGGCGGTGACAAAGGGCGTTCTGGTGCCGGCCTCCCTGAGCCGGGTGGAACAGATGCGCTCCGAAGTGAAGCTGGGCTCCTCCCGGCTGGACTGGCAGCTCACCGGGCCGGAGGGGCGGCTCTGGTGCGAGGTCAAGGGCGTGACGCTGGAACAGGACGGCACTGCCCTCTTTCCCGATGCGCCCACCCTCCGGGGGCTGGGCCATGTGGAGACCCTCCGGCGGCTGAGATCTGAGGGGGATTTTGCCATGGCGGCCTTCCTGGTGCAGATGGAGGGCATCCGCCGGTTCCGGCCCAATACCGCGGCCCAGCCGGACTTTGCCCGGGCACTCCGGGAGGCCCGGGAAGCCGGGGTGGAGATTGTCTGCTGCGGCTGCCGGGTCACTCCCGATTCGGTGGAGCCGGCCTATCCCATACCGGTGGAGCTCTGAAAAACAAAAAAGACCGTGCGCTTTCCGTTCTATCGGAAAACGCACGGCCTTTTTATCATTCCGGACAGGAGCGCACGGTGCGGCGCAGGTACCAGGCGGCAAAGAAGTCCAGCACAAAGCAGCACAGGCACAGGGTACAGCACAGGGCTCCAAAGAGGGAGATTCTGCCCCGGCTCCAAAGCAGGCGGACAGCACTGACGGCATACCAGGAGGAGGTGAGCAAAAGCAGGTAGTCACAGAACGCCATGAGCATCACCAGCAGCGGAGATACGATGGTGAAAATCGGGACTACCATCACCAGGATCAGCACGCCGCCCAGCAGGAAGATTCCCAGATAGAAGGGGATATGCGCCAGCTTGACCCACAGGGCTGTTTTTGTCAGGGCAGCGGTGTCCCCGGCCCGGCGGAGCTGTCCTGCCCGGCAGAAACTGCACAGATAGACCGGCACAGTGAGCAGGGTATAGAGGGTCAGAAACCGGGAAAAGGCATCGGCATCCGGCAGGGAAAGGCTGATGAGAATGAGATAGGGCCATACCGCCAGAATGATGGGCTGGTACTGCCAGAAACGGCGCATGGGGAAAGCCTCCTTTCAAAGGGTGGATCATACCGCGGCAAAAACAGCCCGGCAGAGGCTGTGACCTCCGGCGGGCTGTTTGAAAATCAGGGGCAAATCACCCGGCTGTGATGGCAGCAGTCTTGGCGCCGATGAAATCGATGAGCGCCCTGGGGTCCATCTCGATCTGCATGCCGATCTTACCGGCACTGAATACGATGGTATCCAGGGGAAGGCAGCTCTCGTCCAGCACGGTGACAAACTGCTTTTTCATGCCGATGGGGGAGCAGCCGCCCCGGATATAGCCGGTGAGCTTGTTGATGTCCGCCACATGGATCATCTCCACCGACTTTTCCCCGACACTGCGGGCAGCCGCTTTGAGATCCAGTTCGGCTGCCACCGGGATCACGAATACATAGTGTTCCCGGCTGTGTCCCACTGTCACCAGGGTCTTGTAGACCTTTTCCACCGGCAGACCGGTCTTCTGGGCGACAGTCACGCCGTCCACAGCAGTGCCGTCATTTTCATAGGTATGGACCATGTAGGTCAGTTTTGCCTTGTCCAGCGCACGGATGGCGTTGGTCTTTTCCAGTTTTTCCTTTGCCATGAGTCAGGCTTCCTTTTTTAATGAGTTAGTTCTTGAGGCTCTGAAGCGGAGCGGGAATGTGTCCGCCCCGGTTGATGAATACCTCCGGCGAATTGCGGTTGACCTTGATCACCGGGCCATATCCCAGCAGACCGCCGAAGGTGAGGGTATCGCCCTCCTTGCGGCCCACAGCCGGGATCACACGCACAGCGGTGGTCTTGGAGTTGACCATGCCGATGGCAGCTTCGTCGGCGATGATGCCCGAGATGATTGCCGGGGTGGTATCACCGGGAATGATGATCATATCCAGCCCCACCGAGCAGACCGCGGTCATGGCCTCGAGCTTTTCAATGGAGAGGGCGCCGGTGGTGACAGCGTCGATCATGCCGGCATCCTCCGATACCGGGATAAAGGCGCCGGACAGGCCGCCGACCCGGCTGGACGCCATGACGCCGCCCTTCTTGACTGCGTCATTGAGCATGGCAAGGGTGGCAGTGGTGCCATGGGCGCCGCACTGTTCCAGACCCATCTCCTCGAGGATATGGGCCACCGAGTCGCCCACCGCCGGGGTGGGGGCCAGGGACAGATCCACAATGCCGAAGGGCACGCCCAGACGGCGGCTTGCTTCGGTGCCCACCAGCTGACCCATACGGGTGATCTTGAAGGCAGTCTTCTTGATGATGTCGGCGATTTCGTCAATGGGCAGGGTCTTGTCCACCTTGGCAAGGGCGGCACGCACAACACCGGGGCCGGATACACCCACATGGATGACACAGTCGGGCTCACCCACGCCATGGAAGGCGCCAGCCATGAAGGGGTTGTCCTCCGGAGCGTTGCAGAACACCACCAGCTTGGCACAGCCGATGCACTCCTTGTAGGCAGTGAGCTCGGCGGTCTCCTTGACGATCTCGCCCATGAGCTTGATGGCGTCCAGATTGAGGCCGGCCTTGGTGGAACCGATATTGATCGACGAGCAGACATTTTCGGTTTCATCCATAGCACGGGGAATGGAGCGGATCAGTTCCAGGTCACCGGCGGAGAAGCCCTTGTGCACCAGGGCGGAATAGCCGCCGATGAAGTTGACGCCGACGGTATCCGCTGCCCGCTGGAGAGCCTTGGCATACTTGACCGGATCGCCGCCGCTGGCAGCCGCCAGCATGGCGATGGGAGTTACCGAAATACGCTTGTTGATGATGGGAATGCCATAGGTGCGTTCGATGTCCTCACCGGTTTTCACCAGATCCTTTGCCAGGCGGGTGATCTTGTTGTAGACCTTTTCACAGGAGCGGTCGATGTCGCTGTCAGCGCAGTCCAGCAGCGAAATACCCATGGTGATGGTACGCACATCCAGACAGTCCTCATCGATCATCTTGATCGTTTCCAGAATATCGTTTACATTCAGCATGGTAATAAGTCCTCCCGGTCAGATGCGGTGCATCGAATTGAAAATATCCTCGTGCATGACATGAACGACCAGACCCACATCCTTGGTCAGGGCATTCAGACGGTCGGACAGTTCAGGCAGCGGACAGCTCAGCTTGGAAACATCCACCAGCATAACCATGGCGAAGATGTCGTCCTCAAAGACAGACTGGGTCACATCCAGGATATTGGCATTGGTGGCAGCACATTCTGTGGCAACAGTGGCGACAATGCCCACCATGTCCTTGCCTACAACGGTAATTACAGCACGCATAAATAAAGGTCCTCCTTGAAAAGCGGTGAGATGTGTGGCGAATATAGAAGATATTGTACCATTCTGCAGGAACGCGGTCAAGAACTTTCAAATTCAGTTTTCCAGTTCCCGGAGGAGTGTCCTTGCGCTCATATCAGACGGCACCGAAAAGTCCATGGAAGAAAGACCGAAGTCGGTGATTGCCGCCGCTTCCGGAGCGACCGAACGCTTGAACTGTCCGCCCACGAAACGGCGCAGGAAGGTGGTAAGCCAGGTGCGGAGCTGTTCTTCGGTATAGCGGTCATCAAAGGCATTCTCTGCATAGAAGAGCAGCTTTTTGGGCGAGAATCCATATTTTACAAAGTAGTAGAGATAGAAGTCATGCACCTCATAATCCCCGAGGATCTCCTCGGTTTTCTGGGTGATGGAACCGCTTTCATCCGGCGGCAGCAGCTCGGGACTGATGGGGGTGTCCAGAATATCCCGGAGAATGGCAGCGAGTTCCGCATCGGTGCTCTCCTCTGCCAGCATGGCAACAATCCGGCGGATGGCGGTCTTGGGCACTGTGACATTGACATTGTATCCCGCCAGGGCATCGCCGCCGAAGGTGCACCAGCCCAGTGCCTCCTCGGTGAGGTCGCCGGTGCCCACTACAATGCCGCCGATCTGGTTGCCAAGATCCAGCAGGATCTGGGTGCGTTCCCGGGCCTGGGCATTCTCATAGGTGACATCGTGCCGGTCCAGCGGATGGCCGATGTCCGCCAGGTGCTGCCCCACCGCCGGGACAATGGAAATATCCATGGTGGACATACCCAGCTTCCGGGGCAGATCCAGGGCGTTCTGATGGGTGCGGTCGCTGGTGCCGAACCCGGGCATGGTCACCGCGAGGATATGATCCGGAGAGAGGCGCATGAGCTGGGCCGCCCGATGGCAGACCAGCAGGGCCAGGGTGGAATCCAGGCCGCCCGAGATACCCACCACAGCCCGGTCGATGCCGGTATTGGAAAGGCGGGCTGCCAGCGAATGGCTCTGGAGTTCGAACCACTCCCGGAGGGTGCGGCGTTCAGCTTCCGGCTCCATGGGCAGGTAGGGGGTGGAGGAGAAGCTGCGCAGGGCATAGTCATGGGGCACAGCCGGGAAGCGGTAAGCTGCCGGAGCCGGACCGGCGGGCAGGGTATCCCGGGAGCGGCGGACAATGTCCAGATCGATGTCGTAGCAGAGGGTGGCGGACTGACCGAACTCCGCCTGGACGCTTACGGTTTCACCGGCTTCGGCGATAACCGCGAAGCCCCGGTAGCAGACCGGATGGGAGCTGTCCGACCCGGCACCGCAGCAGAGGACAGCGGCACAGCCCAGTTCCCGGCTCAGGACGCTGAGAGCCTGTTCTGCCCGGTCGGCGCTGCCCACTCTGGCAGGCTCATAGCAGGGCAGCAGCAGACAGTCGCAGTCCCTGGCAAGGGAGCCGTACTGAAGCGCCTTGCCGGCATCACAGCCGGGGAGCACCCGCAGCCGGGCGCCGCCTGCCTCAAAGACTGCCGAGGCGGGCAGGAAGCCCTCGGGGAGCGGCCCTTCGGGGACGGAGGGCGGCAGTACAAAGCCCAGCAGTTCTCCCTGCCGGAGGGCAGCCATGGCGGAAACGGTCACACCGTGGAGCGAAACCGGCAGTCCCACAAAGAGGAGCGAGGGCAGTTCCCGGAGATCCTCTGCCAGACGGGAGAGCTCCTGGCGGCAGAGATCCAGCATGAACCCCTGCCGGCGCAGCGACTGGGCGGAGGGAGGCAGCAGAATATCCGAGGGCAGCAGGATCACATCCGGGGAGTGGGCGCCTGCCTTTTTGATCTCCTCGGTGAGATATTTCCGGCAGCCCGCGGGACTTCCCGGGTCCACCCGTCCGGTGACGGCGGCAATACGAATCAGGTTCAGCATAATGATCGCTCCTTTCTCAAAGCGGGAGGGTTAAATTCTGTCTTTTATCTTACCACAAATCAGTTTTGCCGGAAATGGATACAGCGTAAATTTTGGGCACGGAACAAAAACTTTTTCCGGCAGTTTTCCCATACAAAAAGGCAGGGAACAATCTCTCTGCCCAATTTTATGCCTCAGAGAATATTCGTCCGTTTGATCCCCGGCACAACCCAGATCATGGAAGAGAAAAGCCACTTTTCACGCCACTGGTTCTATGGTAGAATAAGAGCATGAAACGGCGCAGTCAATGCGTTTGTAAGGAGTTGAATCATTCGCTATGTATATCAATCTGTTTGACAGCCATGTTCATTCGGACAATTCCCCTGAGGGCCGGGATCTGGTGACCGCTCTCTGCTCTGCGGCGGTGGACAAGGGGATCTCGGGCATCTGCATCACCGATGCCTGCGATATGGAGGAGTTTGAGGAGCAGAAATACGGCAAGCGTCTGATGTATTCCTGCTTTGCTGCCCATAAGGCACAGGATATTTTCTCCCAGCAGCTCATTGTCACCAACGGTGTGGAGATGTGCCAGCCCCTGGCTGACCCCGACCGGGCGGTACAGGTGATCGGTGAGAACCGGTTCGACTTTGTGCTGGGCTCTCTGCACAAGACCCGGAAATACGGCGATATGATGATGCTCAACTATGCCCATCCGGCGCTGGATCTGCAGGATGTGTTCCGCTCCTATTATGAGGAGCTGCTGGAAGTGGTGCAGTGGGGTCATTTCGACAGCCTGGCCCATCTGGGCTATCCGCTGCGGTATCTGAAGCCCTATAACCGCACGGTGGATCTGGCACAGATCGACGATGTGTTTGCCGAGATCATGAAGAGCCTGGTGGCTCAGGGCAAGGCGCTGGAACTCAATACCGGCGGTCTGCGCATGGAGATCGAAGCCTTCACCCCGTCCAACAAGTACCTGCAGATGTACAAGGATTACGGCGGTGAGATGATCACCATCGGTTCGGATGCCGAATGCTGCAACGACATCGGCTGTGACATCCAGGCCGGCCTGGAACTGCTCAAGAGCGTCGGCTTCAAATACTTTACTGTTTACAAGAACCGTCAGCCGGTTATGCTGCGGCTGCTCTGATCCGGGAGGACCCCAATGAGTGATACAAAAAAGAAGATCCTGGTGGGCATGAGCGGCGGTGTGGACAGTTCCGCGGCGGCGCTGATCCTCCGGGACCAGGGCCATGAGGTAGCGGGACTCACCTTTGAGCTGTGGGACAGCGAGGACGGCACCTGCGGTACCAAGAACGATGTCCGGGACGCCGCCGAAGTCTGCCGGGTGCTGGGGATTCCCCACTATGTAGTGGATTTCCGCAAGGAGTTCCGCCAGCAGGTAATGGAGCGCTTTGTGCAGGATTACCGTCATGGACTCACCCCCAATCCCTGTGTGGACTGCAACCGCACCATCAAGTTTGCCGCCTTTGCCGATAAGGCGAAAGAACTGGGCTATGACTATATCGCCACCGGTCACTATGGACGGGTGGACTATGACCCGGCAGACGGGCGCTGGCATCTGACCATGGGGGACGATGACAGCAAGGACCAGAGCTATGTGCTGTGGTCGCTGACCCAGGAGCAGCTTTCCCGGATGGTGCTGCCCCTCTATCCCTACCGCAAGGAGCAGATCCGGGAGATGGCACGGCAGGCCGGGCTTCCAGTCTTTGCCAAAAAGGACAGCCAGGATATCTGCTTTATTCCCGATGGGGATTTTGCCTCCTTCCTCTGCCGCTATACCGGTGAGGAGCCGCCCAAGGGCAGTTTCATCGACCGGGACGGCAAGGTGCTGGGCACCCATGAGGGGATCTGGCGGTACACCATCGGACAGCGCCGGGGACTGGGCATCGGCTTCGGACAGCGGATGTTCGTCTGCGGCATCGACCCGGAGCAGAACACAGTCACCCTCACTTCCGGCGAGGGATTGTTCCGCAGCACCCTCACCGCCGGGGAAGTGAACCTCATCGAGGTGGAAGCCCTTACCGGACCGGTACGGGTCACAGCCAAGATCCGCTATGCGGCAAAGCCGGCAGAAGCCCTGCTCACCCCTCTGGCAGACGGACGGGTGCAGGTGGTGTTTGATGAGCCCCAGCGGGCCATCACCCCGGGACAGTCGGTGGTGTTCTACCAGGGACGCCGGGTATTCGGCGGCGGCAAGATTGAACGCAGCTGATTGCTTTTTCTGTATTATCAGAGCCTTCCTTTCACAGGAAGGTTCTTTTCTTTTTTACTCAGAATTTGATACAAAACACACAATAACATTATTATTTTATGCAATATAAATAATATATTATTGCTTATTTTGTCTATAATTATATGATTTTCACAGGACAGCTGATATATTGATGGATACAGACCTGATAGCGAAAAAGGTCTGAAATCAATAAGGAGTCAGTTTTATGAAAAGAGAGTTCAGAAGAATTGCGGCAATATCTCTTGCGGCTATACTGGCGGTTTTTGGCACAACACCTGCTTTGGCGCAGCAAAATCGGGAAGAAATTACCCCCCCAGTATAAGTTCCAGGGCCGGCGCTGAACAGGAGGAAACTCCCCTCGCCACAGAAGGGGAGAAAGTCGGTAAGGATACAGATGTTCCCGCTCCACGGGAAGTTCAGGCGCCTGAGGTCAGGTTCGAGGTGACATATCTTCCCCGTCAGGGATCGGAAGAAGTCATGTATGTAGAAAACGGGGATACAGTTCGGCTGGATTTAAGCAAGTATATCCGCATGGATATTGTCCCGGTCATCGAGCATCCGGATGCCGGAGAAACCAAAGACCAAGCGTCAGGAAGCAAGTTTATAAAGTTTTA
>ERZ827104.1496-NODE-1496-length-20455-cov-13.135980_pt1 | contig 20455 bp, 13 predicted proteins | sample MGYA00519781_ERZ827104 | MGnify/ENA primary metagenome ERZ827104 (study PRJEB31778, sample SAMEA3449257) | human gut metagenome | biome: human gut; feature: human-associated habitat; material: faeces | place: United Kingdom | collected 2010/2012 ...
GTTTGGAGGCAATGGACGTTACTTTGTGCGATTGAATATCGCATGCCCTAGGGCAGTGCTTATGGAAGGGCTGGAAAGGTTAAAAAGAGCTCTCGTTTAAGCTGAATATGTACATTTTTTAAAATAAATAAGACCGGTGATCGGCCGGTCTTATCTGGTATAATTAAACATTTATGGCATACAAGATTTAGAAATATATCATGCATACGTTTGTTTTCTGATTCGATAGTTAGTATACACTAACATGAATTAGAAGTCAATAACAAATATGGGATTTTGATATTTTTTGGATTTTTATAAATCACGTACAAATCAAAAAGAAAAGTTTTGCAAACAATAAAATGTATGTTATAATAAAATAACTGAATTAAAACGAACGAAAATAAACTCACGGGGGTATTCGAAATGCGAAACAATGAATCATCAGAAAACTATTTAGAGACCATACTTATTCTCAGCAAGAAGCTTCCTGTGGTACGCTCAGTTGATATAGCAAATGAGCTTGGATATAAGAAATCCAGCGTGAGTATAGCCATGAAAAACCTTAGAGAGAAGAACAATATCACAGTTAGTGATGCAGGATTTATCACACTCACAGAGTCAGGAAGACAGATAGCAGAGATGATATACGAAAGACATGAGCTTTTGTCAGAGTGTCTTGAGAAGCTTGGTGTTGATAAGGAGATTGCAGCAGAGGATGCATGCCGTATAGAGCATGTCATCAGTCCTGAGAGCTTTGAAGCAATCAAGAAGCATATACATAAGAGCTGATATATGAAACCAGTACCGCATGGTACTGGTTTTTTAGTGTATCGTTTTTCTTGTATATATGAGAAAAATCATCTATAATAGTGAAGCTGTAATCGGCGACATAAAATCTGAAAGGGGAAAAGATGAAACAGATATTAAAATATTTGAAGGAGTACAAAAAGGAATGCATCTGTGCTCCGTTATTTAAGCTGCTGGAAGCATCCTTTGAGCTTATAGTACCGCTTGTCATGGCGGCAATCATTGATAACGGAATTACGGCTTCGGACAAGCCATATATATGGAAGATGGGAGGTGTGCTGGTGCTGCTTGCGGCAGTTGGTCTGGTAAGTTCGGTCACAGCACAGTATTTTGCGGCAAAGGCGGCAGTCGGTTTTTCCACAAAGCTTCGCCATATATTGTTTAAAAAGATAGAGTCACTGTCATTCTCAAAGATGGATACAGTGGGCACATCGACACTTATCACGAGGATGACAAGCGATATAAACCAGGTGCAGTCAGGAGTCAATCTGGTGCTTCGACTCTTCCTTCGCTCGCCATTTATTGTATTCGGAGCTATGGCGATGGCTTTTACAGTAAATGTAAGAGCGGCAATGGTTTTTGTAGTTACCATACCTCTGCTTTCAATAGTGGTATTCTCAGTTATGGCTGCAAGCCTTCCGCTTTACAAAAAGGTGCAGAGCTCTCTTGACACAGTGCTTTCACATACCAGGGAGAATTTAGAGGGAACCAGGGTTATAAGAGCTTTCAATAAGCAAAATGATGAGATTGACAGCTTCAACAGGGACAACGAGCTTTTAACCAATATGCAGCAGGTTGTAGGACGAATCTCAGCACTCACCAATCCTCTGACTTTTATCATTATAAATATCGCAACAATCGCAGTTATCGTATCAGGCGGCAAGCAGGTATACGCAGGAATCCTCACACAGGGTGAGGTTGTGGCACTTGTAAACTACATGTCACAGATACTTGTCGAGCTGATAAAGCTTGCAAATCTCATCGTACAGGTGACAAAGGCAGTGGCGTGCGGTAATCGTATAGCGGATGTGCTTTCTATTCCATCAAAGCTTCCTGAGAAAAATCCTAAGCTCATTGGTGCAAAGGATGGCGCACCTGAGGTTGAGTTTGACCATGTCTGCATGACCTATGAGGGAGCGGCCGATGAGACACTCACAGATATAAGCTTTACAGTGCAAAAGGGGCAGACAATCGGAATCATCGGTGGTACAGGTTCAGGAAAATCTAGCCTTGTAAACCTTATCCCGAGGTTTTATGATGCCACAAAGGGTACTATAAGGATTCAGGGAAATGATATAAATGACTATGATGCAGTGCAGCTTCGAGACAAAATCGGTGTTGTAATGCAAAAGGCAGTGCTTTTTGCAGGAACGATAGCCGACAACCTGCGCTGGGGCAAAAATGATGCCACAGAGGAGGAAATGTGGAAGGCACTCGATATAGCACAGGCGACAGAGGTTGTAAAGGGCAAAGAGGGAGGCCTTGACTACATGATAGAGCAGGGCGGCAAGAACTTATCAGGCGGTCAGAAGCAGCGTCTTACAATTGCCAGAGCGGTTGTAAAGGATCCTGACATACTGATACTTGACGACAGTGCATCGGCACTTGATTTTGCTACAGATGCGAGTCTCCGCGCGGCATTAAAGGGCATGCATGGTGACAAGACAATATTTATCGTGTCACAGCGTACCTCATCTATCCAGTTTGCGGACAATATCATAGTGCTCGACGACGGACAGATGGTTGGCTTCGGACCTCATGAAAAGCTGCTTGAGACATGTGAGACCTACAAAGAGATATATGATTCACAGTTTAAAAAAGAGTCGGATATGACCAGACAAAAGGAGGTGTAGAGTATGGCTACGGATAATGCGAAGATGAATAAAGCAGGCACAATGCGCAAGGTATTAAGCTACATGAAGAGATATATTCCTTTGCTTGTAATTTCCCTTGTCCTGTCTGTTGTTACAGTGGCGCTTACACTCTATTTTCCAATTCTCACAGGACGCGCAATTGATTTGATTGTAGGAAAAGGAAAGGTTGATTTTACGGCTATGACAGCCATCTTCACGAGAGCAGCAATAATAGTCGTCATAGCGGCAGCAGCCCAGTGGCTTACTAATATCTGCAACAACAGGATGACCTACAACATAGTGAGGGATATAAGACGTGATGCATTTTTAAACATTGAAAAAATGCCACTTTCCTATATTGACAGCCACTCACACGGTGATATGGTCAGCCGTATTATAGCCGATGTAGATACATTTTCAGAGGGACTTTTGATGGGCTTCACACAGCTCTTTACAGGAATTGCAACAATAGCAGGCACGCTTATTTTCATGCTTACAATAGATGTGAAGATATCATGCATTGTAGTGCTCATCACACCTCTGTCACTTTTTGTGGCAAGCTTTATCACTAAAAAGACATATTCCATGTTTCAGCTGCAGACAAGAACAAGGGGAGAGCAGACATCACTCATCGACGAGATAGTAGGAAATGAAAAGGTCGTACAGGCCTTCAACCATGAGGATGAGGCGCTAGAGCAGTTTGACGAGATAAATGACAGATTACAGAAATGCTCACTGAGGGCAACATTTTTTTCAAGTCTTACAAATCCGAGTACACGTTTTGTCAACAGTCTTGTGTATGCCGGAGTCGGAATTTTTGGTGCCATGAGTGCACTCACCGGCGGAATCACAGTAGGACAGCTTTCATGCTTCTTATCATACGCCAACCAGTACACCAAGCCGTTCAACGAGATATCGGGTGTCATCACAGAGCTTCAGAACGCACTTGCCTGTGCTGCTCGTATCTTTGAGCTGATTGAGGAGAAAAAAGAGATACCGGATGCTTCAGATGCGGTAACACTCGATGAGGCAGACGGTCGTGTGGACATAGAGGATGTTTATTTCTCATATGTGCCGGATAAAAAGCTTATCGAGGATTTCAATCTCCATGTAAAGCCTGGACAGCGCGTGGCTATCGTAGGTCCGACAGGATGTGGAAAGACGACTATTATCAATCTGCTTATGAGATTTTATGATGTAAACAGTGGAATAATTAAGGTGAGCGGACATGATATCCGAAAAATCACACGAGAGAGTCTTCGTGACAACTATGGTATGGTGCTTCAGGAGACATGGCTCAAGAAGGGTACAATCCGTGACAATATCATAATGGGAAAGCCTGATGCCACAGATGAGGAAATCATTGCAGCAGCAAAGGCATCCCATGCCCACAGCTTTATCAGACGTCTGCCGAAGGGCTATGACACTGAAATCGGTGAGGACGGCGGCAGCCTGTCACAGGGACAGAAGCAGCTATTATGCATCACAAGAGTCATGCTCTGCTTACCGCCTATGCTGATATTGGATGAGGCAACATCATCGATTGATACACGTACAGAGATTAAGATTCAGAAGGCATTTCTTACCATGATGCAGGGCAGGACAAGCTTTATAGTGGCTCATCGTCTGTCTACCATAAGGGAAGCGGATATTATCCTTGTTATGAAAGATGGAAAGATTATAGAGCAGGGCAATCATGAGAGTCTGCTTGCAGCCGATGGATTTTATGCAAATCTCTACAATAGCCAGTTTGCATAGCATAGGGCTATAGAAATGCAAGGCAGTCACTCCGGCGGCTTACGCCCCTTACGATGTTGGTTGAAAGCTTTTTGTGTTGAAGATAGCGAAAGAGTAAGGGAAGGCGACCGGCGCACGGGGAATTTGCCCCCGGCAGAGGTGCTCCCGAAAGAGCGACTAGCGCAGCGGCTTAGATACTGTAGAATTATGCCCATGAAACGCAGAAATGCCCCGGCATGGACGCCGGGGCAAGGAGAAACCGCGCCATGGACGGCGCGTTTCGACGGTTTCGTCAAGCCTAGAAAATCTAAAAAGCATAATTCGTACAGTATCTTAGCTGCGTAGCGTTAGCTCGTCGGGAGCACCTCTGCCGGGGGCAAATTCCCCGTGCGCCGATCGTCTTCCCGTATTATTGAAAAATACCAAGCAATTCACACTTACTGCGCAGCATCAGGAGCCACATACGAGTATGCATTGGACATCTTTGCAGCATTGTTTGTCAGAGTGACAGCCTCTCTGTAGTAGGCAACAACAGGAGTGCCCTTATCCACAGCGTTGAACAGCTGCTCTGCAAAAGCAGGCGGCACATTGATACATCCGTGTGAGCCTGAGGTTTTGTAAATTGTTCCTCCAAAGGTATCACGCCAGCTGGCATCATGGATACCTATATTGTAGGCAAACGGCATAAAATAGCTGACAGGAGAAGAGTATCCCTCGCCGACAAGAGTAGCATTTCTCTGCTTGTAAACAATCTTGTATACACCATCTACGGAACCATTCTGACGGGCGAGATTACCTGATACGAAATCAGACTCCATCTGGAGAGCACCATCCTTGTAATACCACATGTGCTGCTTTGTGTAGTCAATCTCTATGTATGTATTACCTATGTCGTCAGCGCCTCGGTAGAGAGCAGTCTGCTCGTAAACAGGTTCTCTTTCCACTGGCTTGCCTCCCTCTAAATCTGAAAGGAGCTGGGCTTTCTCTTTTTTCTTGCTGACTACCCATCCGTAGTCTCCACCACCTATTTCAATAGTGTCACCTGAGGATGTTTTGAATGAGCGTTTGCGGCCGAAGGTATTGTATTTGGAAGCAAGCTGCTGGACATATTTAGTGACCTTGGCATCATCTATGTTCACGTTGCCGTCATCTGAGATGCTTAGCATATCAAGGATTTTGGCTGAGTCAAGCTTCTCGTCGGCACCTTCAATTTTGTAAGTGACGGTTGAAGCAGTGTATTTGTCGAGGGCTTCTTTTTCATTTTTGATAGTATCACTGTTTTTTGTGATTTTTGGAGCTTCATAACAGTCATCACTTAAGGTAAGCTTTGGAAGCTCGTTGTCCAGGGCGTCCTTTACCTCGGCAAGGATGCTGTCATATATCGGCTTGCAGCCTTTTTTCTCTTCAATCACATCGTATTCGCCGTCTTTTATCTCGATATGGGCATCCTCCGGATTTTCAATGTAGTCATCACTGAAAATATCAAGAGCCTTGAGCTTTTCCGCCAAAGCGGCATCGTTATATTTGGACGAACCCTTTAGAGTATAGTTTTGAGCTTTGAAGAGACTGACAGGCCATGTAAAAGCATTCTGACTTTTTAAGATTTGTTCCTCGTCACCGTTTGAGACATATTCATAGGAAAAATCAGGTCCCTTAAGTGAAAAGCTGTTGCCTTTTCTATCAGTGATTGTGAGCAGATAGTCGCGGCTTAGAGCTGTATTTTTTTCTAATGCCTCTTTTGCAGTTTTCCCTGCGTATTTTACAGAGTTAATCTTTGTGTTGAACAGATAGTGGCTGCTAAAATAAAAGGCAAAGCCAAGATAAACAGCCAAAAGCACACCAAGTATAACGGCACAGGTTATAAGCACTTTTTTCTTCATGTAAATCGACCTCCTTGGAGATATGCTGTTGCTGCCTACATCGGGGTGTAGGCGGCAGCTAAAATCAGTTACATTTGTGAAGATGTGACACATCCATATAGTCAGGCAGACCATTCTTGTAGGCTACAGCGGTTTCTCCCTGAATAAGTGGTTTTAAGTATTCGATAAGCTCAGGCTTCACATCATTGCCCGCATCATTGATCCACTCTCTTGGCACAGACTTGGCCTCGTTTGCGATATCCTTGATAGCAGAATATGTGTATTCCACCTGATAAGGATCATTTGAGATGCGCTTCAAGCATACCATTGATGCGGTCACACCCTCTGCTGCAATAGTGACACCCTTTTTACCCTGAGCAAAAGATTCCTCGATATCGGTTAATGATGCAAGGTGTGAGGCACAGCGCTGGAGCACATTTACCTCTACAGAGCGCACCTTGACACCGATGTTTTCCTTTACGATGAACTCAAGAGCTTTTCCGGCACCGCTTAGCTGCTGGTGTCCGAACTGGTCACATGCGGCCTTTGATGATGTAATGTATGAGCCGTCTGCGTCATGTATTCCTTCGGATACGGCAACTATTACATTGTTAGTGTGCGCAAGGGCTTCTTTTATATCGGCAACAAATTTGTCCTTGTCGAAATTCACCTCAGGCAGATAGATGAACTGAGGCGCTGTATTGTACTCATTACGTGCGAGAGCGGAAGCGGCAGTGAGCCATCCTGCGTCACGTCCCATGATTTCAACGATTGTCACACTCTTAACAGCATAGATAAAGGTATCATGGGCTATCTCAAGCATGCTTGATGCGATATATTTGGCGGCAGAGCCAAAGCCCGGAGTGTGGTCTGTCATGCACAGGTCATTGTCGATGGTCTTTGGAATCCCTATAATTTTCACATCACTGTTGATTTTTTTTGCATAATCGGATAACTTTAATACGGTATCCATCGAATCATTTCCACCGATGTAAAAGAAAGCTTTTATAGAAAGCTTATCGAATTGGTGGAAGATGTATACATATGGTGAATCATCATCCTTGTAATCAGGGAGCTTGTGGCGGCATGAGCCAAGATACATGGCAGGTGTGGTCTTAAGCTTTTCAAGATTAGCATCATCTGCAAAAATATCTGACAGATTGAGATAATTCTCATTTAATATGCCGAGTATTCCGTTTACGGCGCCATAGCAGATATCGTATTTCTCAGAGCTTTTTACTCCTGCGATGACTCCTGCAAGGCTTGCGTTGATTGCAACAGTTGGGCCGCCTGACTGGGCGACGATACAGTTTGACTGATTCATTGTAATCTCCTTATTGTGTATTTTAACTATTCTCTTCTGTAAGAATAGTTATGGTATAACTTTAAAATGACTAATGAAGGCGCATGGCATATGCACCGCATAATCATATAGATTGTAGTATCAAACATTATTTTTAGCAAGGGTTAAAATGAAAAATATGAATAAATACGAGAATTGCTTATTGTGTCCCAGAAAATGTGGCATAAACAGAAGCACCGGACAAACAGGTGTATGTGGCGTTTCATCTGAAATAAAGGTGGCGCGAGCAGCGCTTCATTACTGGGAGGAGCCGTGCATATCAGGAAAAAGAGGAAGCGGGGCAGTTTTTTTCTCAGGCTGCAGCCTGCACTGCGTGTTCTGCCAGAACAGGGAGATCTCTGACGGAAAAGCGGGAAAGCTAATCAGTAAAGAGAGGCTGAGTGATATCTTTATGGAACTTGCTGACAAAGGCGCAAATAATATCAATCTGGTCACACCGGGGCAGTATATCCCTGATATAGTGTGGGCGGTAAACGATGCAAAAAGCCGCGGCATGAAGCTTCCTATTATATACAATACGAGCGGATATGAAAATGTGACAGAGCTAAAGCTGCTTGAGGGTATAGTGGATGTGTATCTTCCGGATTTTAAATATATGGACAGTACGCTTTCGGCAAGGTATTCAAGGGCAAAAGATTATCCGTCTGTCGCAAAGCAGGCGCTTTCAGAGATGGTCAGGCAGCAGCCGGATGTCGTGATTGACGATGCGACAGGACTCATACAAAAGGGAGTTATTGTGCGACAGCTTCTACTGCCGGGACATGTGAATGATGCAAAGGATGTACTTAAGTACCTGTATGATACATATCATGATCACGTATATATAAGCATGATGAGCCAGTTTACGCCGATTGCACTAAAGGATTATCCTGAGATAAACCGCACAGTGACAAGGAGAGAGTATGAAAGGCTTGTTGACTATGCCCTCGAAATAGGAATCACGAATGCATTTATACAGGAGGGTGACGTGGCAAAGGACAGTTTCATTCCGGCATTTGACTGTGAGGGAGTATAATATTTACCGTTTTTCTTAATAAAATAGTAAGAATTGGCAGGCAAAAATGACTGGATTTTGTGACGCCGGTGTAGTACTATGGTTATGTGATATTTTTTAACTGTGAAGGTACTGAACGGTTACGATATTTTGTTATTACTCACATCCCGGTGTGACAGACGATAATGTTTTTAATCACACAGGATACATCATTCAATAGAGGATACAGTGATGAAAAATATAGAAGAACAGCAGATAATAATTGAATGTCCGAATACTATCTTTCATCTATACATTGACAGTGAGGATGAGCTTTCAAAGGTTAAGGTGTTTATGAACAATATGAAGAATGTTGATTCGATAAGTCTGCATGATATATACAACTGGTGCAACAGACAGCATGTGCAGTACACGACGACATTTAATTATGACAGTAAAATGACCTTGACAGAAATGATAAAATCCTACATATTTTACTTCAGACAGAAGCTTAGATATGTAAATAATAGTGATAGGATGATAGAAACATGAGATACCCTGAATTTCTAAAGGATAGAGGAACAATAGGCTTTGTGGCGCCTTCGATGGGCTGTACAACAGAGCCGTACAGGAGTGCCTTTGACAATGCCATTAAAAGGTTTCACAGCATGGGTTATAAGACGATAGAGGGACCTAACTGCAGGTGCGACAGTGGCATAGGTATCAGCAATACACCTAAGAAGTGCGCAGAAGAGCTGAACGAGAGCTATGTTTCTGCTGACAGTGATGTGCTTATATCCTGTGGTGGTGGCGAGCTGATGTGCGAGGTAGTGCCTTATATTGATTTTGAGCGCGTGAAACAGTCAAAGCCGAAATGGTACATGGGCTATTCCGACAACACAAATTTCACATTTTTGGAGGCTACTATTGCAGATACAGCAGGTATTTACGGGCCGTGTGCGGGCAGCTTTGGCATGGAGGTGTGGCATGAGTCACTTACCGATGCGTTTAATCTGCTTTGTGGCAGGAAGCTTTCATTTACCAATTACCCTATGTGGGAGAAGGAATCGATAAAGGATGAGAATGCTCCGTTTGTGGGCTACAACCTGACTGAAAAGTCGTGTATCAGCTCTATTCCTGCGGTGGCAAAGGAAAGCAGGCTTACCATGAGAGGCAGGCTGCTTGGTGGCTGCATGGATTGTCTTATCAATCTGCTTGGCACATCGTTTGACCATGTAAGGGAATTTAATGAGCGCTACAGTAATGATGGTATCATATGGTTCCTTGAGGCCTGTGACCTTAATGTGATGGGCATGAGAAGGGCTATGTGGCAGATGAAAAATGCAGGATGGTTTTCAAATGTAAAGGGCTTTCTTATCGGACGCCCGGCGCACTTCGGAGAGGAAATGTTTGGCATAGACCACAGACAGGCGCTTTCATCACTGCTTAGAGAGTTTAATGTGCCAATCATCATGGATCTGGATATAGGTCATATGTCGCCGATGATGCCTGTGGTATGCGGAAGCATGGCAGATGTCAGCTTCGACGGAAGCAACTTTACAATTTCGTATGATATAGAGCAGTAGATTGGAGGAAAAATGATTAGATTAATAAAGAAAAAAGCAAAGAGTATTGTATGTAGCGTGCTTGCTGCGGTTACACTGTTTACGATGAATCCGGCAGTATTTGCAACAGAGACAGCTACGCAGACTGATACAGTTTCAAGCGTTGATGTATCAGGCAGTGACAGCAGTGACGCAGCTGATAAGAGTAACACAGACAGTAATGCAGACAGCACAACGACAGCCGGCAGTGAGGCAAACGACAAGGTGACCATCAGCAAAAATGATAAGCCATACTTAAGTCTTGGAGCAGACCTTACACCGGATCAGAGAGCGACAGTGCTTGGATTTATGGGAATCGAGCTCACTGATCTGGACAATTACGATGTGGTCTATGTAAATAATGATGAGGAGCACAAGTACCTCGATTCATACATCAGCAAGAGCGAGATTGGCACAAGGTCACTTTCCTCAGTACTCATTACAGAGGATAAAAAGGGTGCGGGTCTTAGTGTTTCCACGCACAATATCAATTACTGTACGGTAGGAATGTACAAGAATGCGCTTGCCACAGCAGGCATAGCTGATGCTAAAATCATAGTCGCAGGACCTTTCCCTATTTCCGGAACGGCAGCACTTGTAGGCACACTAAAGGCATACGAGGAGATGACAGGCAAGAAGCTTGACGACAAGGTGACAGACGCAGCGATGGATGAGCTTGTCACAACAGGAGAGCTCAACAAGAGCATTGACGGCGATTCGCAGGATATCGAGGCAATGATTGCTGACCTAAAGAAGCAGCTTGCCGATGGAAGGCTCAAGGATGAGAGCCAGATAAAGGATGCGATAAAGGAGGCTGCAAAGGATTACGACCTGAAGCTTTCTGATGATGATATTGCAAAGCTTACATCTCTTTTAATGAAGCTAAAGGATGCCAATATCGACTGGGATTCAGTCATCAACCAGGCACAGGACTGGGCATCAAAGCTTGGCGATAAGATAAATGACCCGGGCTTCTGGGAAAAGCTTGGTAACTTTTTCATGGATTTATGGGATAAGATAAAATCCCTGTTCAGCTAGAAAAGCTACAGGAGACAGTAAGAATAAGCAGAATATGAATCAGGCAACTCCCTGAAACGTAAGCATGAGCTGCACGTTGAAGGGAGTTTTTTTAATTAATAAAAAAATAATAAATTTCTGCCGAATACATTGATACAAAGGTCATATTCTATTATAATTAAATGGATAATGGATTAATGTAAACAATGCACATAAGAAAGATGGGATTTGATGATAAAGATAAATAAATTTCTGGCAGCCTCTGTCGTTACATTGTCATTAGCCGCATGTGACCTGGCACCATACAGCAGCATAGCAGTCTATGCGGATCAGGCGGCTAAGGTTGTGTGTGATGAGAGATACTGGGTAGCGGCGAGAAGCGGACCGGGAACAGAGTATGAGCTGGAGCACAAGCTTTCAAACGGCAAGGATATTACTATTCTTGAGCAGACCACAGGTGCAGACGGCAAGGTGTGGTACAAGGCAAAGTACAATCTGGCAGCAAATAACGAGGAGTGTGTAAGCTATATCAGGTCTGATTTTGTATCAGCAGGTACCGGCACAGCTGCATCAGACAATGCGCAGACAGGGGATGCTTCAGCAGACACCGGTAATGCGGATGCCATACAGCAGAATAATGAGGAACAGCTTGCCCTTGCAACCGCATCGGGAGCATATGCTACAGGTACGATTACAGGTGGCAATGTGTATGTCCGCAATGCAGCAGGCACATCCGGCACTACCAAGGTTGTCTCACTCAACTGGAACCATCAGGTTGACATAATTGGAGAGACCAGGGTAAACGGTGTGGTCTGGTACAATGTCAAGGGTACTTTAAACGGCAAGGCATTTACGGGCTGGACTATCAGTACATACATAAAGGTGACATACAATAATAGCGGAGACAATACTGATTTTGTCACGGCTATGAAGAATGCAGGCTTTCCTGACAGCTATATTCCAAACCTTACAGCTCTTCACAATAAGTATCCAGGCTGGACATTTGAGGCTGTAAATACAGGTTTGAATTGGGATACGGTGATTGAAAATGAAAGTGTAAACGGACTTAATCTGGTATCCAAATCAGCAGACAATGCCAAGAAATCCACAGCTGCCGGAGCATATAACTGGTCAACAAATACGTGGGTTGAGTACGAACCGGGATGGGTGTCAGCAAGCAGTGCCTATATTGCTTATCTCATGGATCCAAGGAATTTTCTTGATGAGACCAATATTTTTCAGTTTCAGAGTCTGGCATACAGTCCGAATGAGGCACTTGAAGGTGTCAAGTCCATAGTAAAAGGCACATTTATGGAGGGAACAAAGACCTATTCCAACAATGGTGAGAAAATCAATTATGCAAGCACATTCATGGATGTGGCAAAGAGCAGTGGAGTAAGTGCATACCATATAGCATCGCGTATAAAGCAGGAGCAGGGACAAAAGGGAACGAGCCCTCTTATTTCGGGTACATATTCCGGATACGAAGGATATTATAATTATTTTAATTTTAGTGCAACCGGAAACACGAAGGATAAGATTTATAAAAATGGTCTGTCTTTTGCCAAGAAGCAGGGCTGGAATACAAGAGTAAAGTCCATAAGCGGCGGAGCTGTAAAGGTGGGCAGCAATTATATAAATAAGGGTCAAAATACACTGTATTTTGAGAAGTTTAATGTAGTAAATACAAGCTCGCTGTATTTCCATCAGTACATGGGCAATGCCACAGCGGCTCTTACTGAGGGACAGAGTCTGGCTAAAGGATATTCAGACAAGAATCAGGCTTTTGTATTTAAAATACCTGTATACAACAATATGCCATCGTCAGCAGTGGGCTTCGATAAAGCTGGTGATACCAATAACTATCTGCAGTCGCTTGCGATAAGTGGTGTAACACTCACACCGGCCTTCAATGGAGCGACAACAAGCTATTCAGCAGTTGTTTCAAATGCTATAAGCTCAGTGACTGTTTCGGCAGATGCAGTTTCAGGAAACAGTGGTGTTTCAGGCACAGGAAGCTATTCGCTTGCTGTCGGAAATAATACAATTAAGGTAAAATGCAAGTCGCAAAGCGGTGATACAAGAACATACACTATCAATATAAACAGGCAGGCGGCATCTGTAAATAATGCAGGTGGCAATAATAATCAGAACAATAATAACCAAAATAATACAGATGTAAACATAACATCAGGTAAATACAGTATAGGTACTTATATTACAGGCATAGAGCCTGGAACCGGTGCAGCTGATTTTGTGAAGAATATAGCAGTATCAGCATCAGGTACTGTAAAGCTTCTGACAAACTCAGGCTCAGAAAACGGCGGAAAGATTGCAACAGGCAATAAAGTGGCTGTTTATGATGCTTCAGGTAATCTGAAAAAGACATATGATATTGTTATATATGGAGATATCAATGGTGATGGTGCTGTAAATGCTCTTGATATGATTAAGCTCAACAGACATATTTTAGGAAAGGGAACACTCACAGGTGCTTATCTGGAGGCAGCTGATGCTAACAGAAAGCGTGATGGTGGAAATGCCCTTGATATGATAATCATGAACAGACACATACTGGGCAAATCAAAGATATCGCAGAATTAGAAATGTGAGGAAAGATATGAAGAAATTATTTGGATGTATATTATCACTTGTTGTGGCGGTGATGCTTGTTTTCACACCTGCCGAGCATGTATATGCGCAGGGACTTGGTCTCAGTGTCAGCTCAAGCTCTGTAGCTGTTGGAAAAACAGTTAAGGTGACTGTTTCCATGCCGTCTGGATATTTTGGTACTGTAGTTATCTCAAGCTCTGACGAGGGAGTACTGAGTAACGGAGGAGATGGTGTGGCCAATATTGGTGACGCCGCAGGATATCCCACATCGCAGTCATTTTCATTTACGGCGAAGGCTGCAGGAAGCTGCACTATAAAGGCATATTGTACAGTTGTAGGAGATGCAGAGGGCAATGATGCCGGAGGTACAATTACCGGTGCCAGCACGAAGGTGACGGTAACAAGTGCTTCATCAAACAATGATTCAAACAGCAACAAGGATAACAAGGACAATTCCGGCAGCAATACCGGCAATGACAACAATGCAAATAAAGATAATGAAAACAAAGAGGAAAAGAAATCCTCAAACGCATCTCTTGGTTCGCTTGTTATCTCAGCAGGTATGCTTTCCCCTGAGTTTTCTGCTGCGACAAAGGATTACACAGCTACAGTAGATTACAGCTGTTCAAGCCTTGCGGTTACAGCAAATCCGGCTGATTCCAAGGCGAGTGTGACATCGGTCACAGGCAATGATTCACTTGAGGTTGGAGAGAATACGGTCAGCGTTGTTGTGACAGCAGAGGACGGCAGCACAAGCACATACAATATAGTTGTTACCAGAAGAGCCGAGGATGATCCGGAGAATGCAGATAAGCAGGATAACTGGAAGAAGTTTGATATAAATGGCACAGAGTGGACTATGGTAAATGACATTCCGGAGGATGTTGTTCCTGAAGGCTTTGAGCACTCAAAGACAGTGATTGACGGACTTGAATACAATACCCTTCATGGCACCTTCGGTGATATCACGCTTGTGTATTTACAGTCGGAAAGCGGCAATGGACTTTTTGTATATGATGCAGCACAGAATGCAGCATATGAGTTTGTCCGTATCAATTCAGAGTCGCATTTTATAGTGGTTTTACTGCCTAAGGTGGATGATGTACCTGAGGGATATAATGAGATATCGCTCTCCATAGAGGGCAAGGGTGTGGCAACAGCCTACCAGACCAAAGCCGAAAAAACCGATGATCAGACAAAGGATTTTTACCTCGTATATGCCATGAATGACAATGGTGAGAGTGGCTGGTACACATATGATAGCGTAGATGGCACATATATGAGGACCGAGCTCAGCACACCTACAGTGGCACAGGAGGAAAACGATGCGGTAAAGAGTGAGCTTGTTCCGGGAATTGCCAATAAATATCTTGTTTTAGCTGCAATACTGGTTCTTATTATCATTATTCTGTTACTGTTGCTTATTGTATCAGCTGTGAAAAACAGAAAATATAAGGCAATGGACTATCATGATGACGATGATGATGTAGATGATGCAGCAGAAGATGTATCAAATGAAGCTTTGGAAGAAACAACTGATGAAACTGCGGACGAGATAGCAGATGAGCCGGAAGAAGAGGTTACAGAAGAGTCGTTAGATGAAGTGGAAGAAGAAGCTGCAGAAGAGTCGGTGGATGAAGCTGTAGAAGAGCCGGCAGATGAAGTCGCAGAAGAAACAGCGGAAGGTGCTGCAGATGAGCAAAAGATGGCTACGGATGAAAATATATCAAATGCATCCTATGTCGGAAGAACCGTAGAAATTACACCTGATTCTAAGAAAGCTGTTGAGAATGAAAACTCTGAGTTTGATTTAAAAGACGATTCAAGGCAGGAAAACGTTTCTGACACAGAAAACGATGCTGATGAGGATGCTTTAAAGAATCAGCTTCAAAGGGCACTTGATGGATTTGTCAATGAGGGAAATAAGCCGTCTGAGACTATAGACAGCAGTGCAAAGGATGACAATGAGGATGACAGCGAGGATGATGATTTGCAGTTCATCGACTTAAATTAGTGAATATGACTGGAGGATATGACTTGAAACCATATACAAGTAAGGCTAAAAAAGCAATAGATTTGGCTGCACGTATATCAAAGAAAATGAATTACAGCTATGTTGGAACAGAGCACATACTGGCTGGTCTTATAAAAGAGGGCACCGGTGTGGCAGCTGAGGTTCTAACAGCCTGCAATGTGGAATATGATAAGCTTATTTCGATGATTGAAGACCTGATTTCACCGGGGGATAACATCGAAGTGATGGACAGGGATGGCTATTCACCAAGGACACAGAGAGTATTGGAGCGTGCATCGGAGGAAGCCGATAGATTTGAGTGCAATGAGATAGGTACAGAACACTTGCTGATGGCTATAGTACTGCAGGGAGACTGTGCAGCTGCAAGACTTTTAAACACCATGGGTGTTAACAGTCAGAAGATGTTTATAGATATTCTTGGTGCGATGGGTGAGGATCCGTCTGCATACAGGGATCTGATGAAAAGCTATGGTACATCATACAATTCTGCGACTCCTGTATTAGATCAGTATTCCAGAGATTTGACAGATATGGCAGAGGCAGGGCTTCTTGACCCTGTTATAGGCAGAAAAAAGGAGATGGAGCGCGTTATCCAGATACTTTGCCGCCGTGGCAAAAACAATCCATGTCTGATTGGAGAGCCGGGAGTGGGCAAGACCGCTATAGTAGAAGGACTTGCGCAGGATATAGTCAGTGGCAATGTTCCGGATATTCTTTTGGGAAAGAGACTGGTTTCCCTTGATATGTCCGGGCTTGTAGCCAAATCAAAGTATCGTGGTGAGTTTGAGGAGCGTATCAAGAAGGTGATAAGCGAGGTTTCAAATGCCAAAAATGTACTGCTTTTCATTGATGAGCTTCACACTATAATAGGTGCAGGAGGAGCAGAAGGCTCGTTAGATGCATCTAACATATTAAAGCCTGCACTTGCCAGAGGCGAGGTACAGGTAATCGGCGCCACTACCATAGAAGAGTACCGCAAATACGTGGAAAAGGATGCTGCGCTTGAGCGCCGTTTCCAGCCGGTGATGGTTGAGGAGCCGGGTGTGGATGAGACAATAGAGATACTCACAGGATTAAAGGGACTCTATGAAAAGCATCATGGTGTCATCATAACAGATGAGGGTGTGAAAGCAGCAGTAAACCTTTCTGCACGATATATAAATGACAGATTTTTACCTGATAAGGCGATAGACCTGATGGATGAAGCGGCAGCCAGGATAAGGCTTAAGAATCTGACATCATCTGACGAGCTGCTTGCTCTGAAAAAAGAGATAACAGATAAGCAGAACCGGGTGGAAAATGCTTTGTCGAAAGGAGATCTCGCAGCTGCCGGCGCGCTTATGTCAGAAAAGGAAGTACTTGAAAATAAACAGCAGAAGCTTATGAGAAAGAACCGTCGCACAGGAGCCAAAAATCAGCCTGTAGTCGGCGAAAATGAGATAGCGGATGTAGTATCGGGATGGACCAAAATACCTGTAAATAAGCTTACAGAGTCAGAGGCAGGACGACTTGCAAAGCTTGAACAGATACTTCACAAGCGTGTAATAGGACAGGAGGAGGCTGTTTCTGCTGTCGCAAAGGCAGTCAGACGAGGCCGTGTTGGTTTAAAGGATCCTAAGAAGCCGATTGGCTCATTCCTGTTTTTGGGACCGACAGGAGTAGGTAAGACGGAGGTGTCAAAGGCACTTGCTGAGGCTGTCTTTGGCAAAGAAGATGCCATGATACGTGTTGACATGTCAGAGTACATGGAAAAGCATAGTGTTTCAAAGATGATTGGTTCACCACCGGGATATGTGGGCCATGAGGAGGGCGGACAGCTCTCAGAGAAGGTCAGACGCAATCCTTTTTCTGTTATACTGTTTGATGAGATAGAAAAAGCACATCCTGATGTGTTCAATATACTTTTACAGGTGCTTGATGATGGCAGAATCACTGATTCACAGGGGCGCACGGTTGATTTCAAGAATACAATAATCATCATGACATCAAATGCAGGAGCTTCTTCTATTATAGAACCAAAGCGCCTTGGCTTTGGCGTTGGTGAGGATGAAAAGCAGGATCACGAGCGTATGAAGAACAGTGTCATGGAGGAGGTCCGCCGTATATTTAAACCTGAATTTTTGAACAGAATCGACGAGACTATTGTATTTAGAGCTCTCAACAAGGATGACATGAAGCATATAGTGACACTTCTTGTAAAGGAGCTTAAGAAACGCTGTAAAGAACAGCTTGATATAGAGCTCACAGTGCGCGACAGTGCAAAATCCTTTATCGTGGATAAAGCCTATGACAGAAAATATGGCGCAAGACCTCTTAAACGAAAACTTCAGGAGGAGATTGAAGACCGTATGTCAGAGGATATTATTACCGGCAAAATTAAGCGCGGCGATAAGGTAATAATTTCTACGAAAAACAAACAAATTTCATTGACTGTTGAGTAGAATTGGATTTATAATTAATATATCAATATAGCTACGGGAGGATAAAAATGGCTGTAATAAGTGAATTAATCCGTACTGAGGAAAACGGAAAGCTCAGCTTCGGAGATTATACATTGGCTGCAAAGGCAAAGCTTGACAATTTTGAGAAGGATGGAGATATCTATAAGGTAAAGACCTTTAAGGAGATTACAAAGCTCGAAAGAAACGGACTCTTTGTATACGAGTCTGTTCCGGGAACAGCGGTTATGGATTTCGAGGAGACTGCTGATACAGTGACATTTACTGTGGAGGGACCTGAGGATGCTCAGATTACTCTTGGCCTTGAAGAGGAGACGGAGTACGAAATTGATATAGCTGGAGCTGTTGCAGGTACTATGAAGACAAATCTCGGCGGCAAGCTCAGTTTAAGCGTAGAGCTTGAGGGTGTTGATTCAGTCGATATCAAAGTATCAAGAAAATAGAGCATATTTTTAGCCCGGTGAAAGCCGGGCTTTTTGTATTTTATAAAGGAGAACAATATGGCAAAAGGAAAGACCTCTGTATTTTTCTGCCAGGAATGTGGTTATGAATCGGCAAAATGGATGGGACAGTGCCCGGCCTGTAAGGAATGGAATACATTTGTAGAGGAAACCGTAGATAAAAAGTCGATAAGCTCGTCGGGAAAAGTAAAAAAAGAATCAAAGGCGGCACAGGTTCTGCCTCTTTCGGCAGTAAAAAGCGAGAAAGAGGAGCGTATAGTGACAGGTATAGCCGAGTTTGACAGAGTGCTTGGTGGAGGAATTGTGAGGGGGTCACTTGTGCTTGTGGGAGGAGATCCGGGTATAGGAAAATCCACGCTTCTACTTCAGGTATGCAGGGAACTTTCACAAAAAAAGGTGCCATTACTTTATGTGTCAGGTGAGGAATCCCTGCATCAGATAAAGATGCGTGCTGACAGACTTGGCGATTTTACGGATTCACTGGAGCTTTTATGTGAGACAAGTCTTGATATAGCAAAGGATGTGATTCAACGAAAAAAACCGGAGGTTGTTGTAATAGATTCCATCCAGACTATGTACAATGAGGAGATAGCGTCGGCACCGGGCAGTGTCTCACAAGTCAGGGAGACAACCGGAGTGCTTATGCAGCTTGCAAAGACTCTGGGTATTTCTGTTTTTATAGTAGGACATGTGACAAAGGATGGTGCGGTTGCGGGGCCGAGGACGTTAGAGCATATGGTTGATACTGTGCTTTATTTTGAGGGTGACAGGTATGAGTCGTACAGGATACTTAGAGGCGTTAAGAACAGATTTGGTTCGACCAATGAGATAGGCGTATTTGAAATGAAGGCGGAGGGACTTGTTGAGGTGGAAAATCCGTCGGAGTATATGCTTAGCGGTAAGCCAGAGGGAGCATCAGGATCAATTGTCACATGTTCCATAGAGGGAAGCCGTCCGATACTTCTCGAGATACAGGCTCTTGTATGTCACAGCTTTTTTAATAATCCAAGGCGTACAGCAAATGGTACAGATTATAATAAAGTAAATCTACTCATGGCGGTCCTTGAAAAAAGAGCAAACCTGTCACTGTCAGACTGTGACGCTTATGTGAATATAGCAGGCGGTATAAGGATGAACGAACCGGCGATAGACCTTGGGATAGTGCTTGCAATCGCATCAAGCAAAAAGGATATTATTGTGCGTGAGGATACCATATGTTTTGGAGAGGTGGGCTTAAGCGGAGAGGTGCGCGGAGTTACCATGTCCGAGCAGCGTGTGGCTGAGGCAAAGAAGCTTGGCTTTAAAAAGTGTATTGTTCCCAAAGTGTGTCTTGCAGGAGTGTCGCATATTAGTGGAATTGAGATTGTCGGTGTGGCAAATATCAAGGAAGCGATAGAGGCTGTCAGATAGTAATTGTGAGAATTGTATATAATAAACAGACAATTTAGAAAATTTGTGTTTTTTAAGATAGTTTTACTACTTTAATTAATTGCAGTAAATACGTTGACATATGTGTGCCGGGATGATATTATATCAAAGCTGACTCGCGGGACACATTGAGTTGTAGAGCTTGTGAGTTGCAATTTACAGACATGACTTTATAAATATTGCTTTGAAATAAGCTGATTAATAAGTTATGAAAAAAGTTCTTGACAAATGAAAAACATTTTGATAGAATAAACAAGCTGTCGC